>Ga0256407_10006289_pt1 | contig 18450 bp, 7 predicted proteins | sample RumenRJG_04DNA_FD_193489 | JGI IMG/M metagenome (GOLD analysis project Ga0256407, IMG submission 193489) | Bovine rumen microbial communities from Lethbridge, Alberta, Canada - RJG_04 | ecosystem: Host-associated > Mammals > Digestive system > Stomach > Rumen | place: Canada: Alberta | collected...
GAGGAGCAACCGGCTTATCGGAAGACATGGAGTCATCCCAGAAACGCATACGGGGCACTTGCATACGCACGAAGTCAACTGCCAGTTCGAGCGAATAGCCGCGACGTTCGGACGTAATCTCGTAGGTGCCTTCTGTAACAGGTTCACCGGCAACGGGCCAATCGTTCTTCCACAGAAGAGGAAGGATGGCAAGGACACTGCGTCCACTGCGTGCGAAGTCGGCCTCAAAGTGGCAAGACATCAGTTCGACACCTTCGTCAACGATGGTGCGACCAAAGTGTCCGGCTCCTGCCAAACCCTCTCGAGCAGCAATGACCATACGTCCACCACCTGCCAGCATGTCGCGTCCGACATTGTCAAGATATGGACCAGTGACGCTGCGCGAACGTCCTACCACAATGTTATAGGTCGAATTGACGCCATCGCAGCAGGTGCCATGCGTACCAAGCAGATAGTACCAGCCATCACGATAGATAAGGTCAGTAGCTTCACAGTCGATAGCAATATCCTTAGGTTCATTGCCAGCACAACGTGCACCAGTAACTGGGTCGAGTTCGACAATGCGGATGTGTCCGAAATAAGTTCCATAACTGCACCACAGGCGTCCCGTAGTGGGGTCGAGCAAGAGACCTGCATCGATGGCATCATTGTCTTCGAGTCCATCGGAGAATGCCACTTCAATGGGTTCCGTGAAGCGGAAATCGGGTGATGAGGGATCGAGGGTCTTGTTCCACATCGTGAGGATGCGTCCGCTGTGTCGTCCTCCTAGGCCGCCTCCCGTCGAACTGTAGGCGACGAGATAACGGTTGCCGATCTTGACAACATCGGGAGCAGCACCTCCTCCGGGACGTTCGGCTCCGCTATGCCAGCTCCAGCCGTCGTCGGAAATGAGGCCACCGCCACCAGTGCCAAAGGTATAGTACTTGCCGTCACATTCGGCAAGGGTCGAGGGATCGTGTATGAATGGAGCGCCTGTCTGGGCCTTGAGAACAAGGGATGAAAGTGCGAGCAGGCAGCTGAGGGTGAAAACAAACTTCTTCATCGGATGGAATAATTAAGGACAGGTGAACCGGATTCATCAATAAAACGCACACAGAAGTCACTCATGCCGGGACCATTGATAATGGCTCCACGCAAGACGTTACGGCCCTTATGGAGCGTGAGGCGATGCGACATGGCATCGTCCTGCACCATCCTTCGGTCACCGCTGAGCATCAGCACCTCTTCTCCATCAAGCCACCAGCGGGAAGCGGAGTTTGAACCGACAGAAAGACGGACGTCTCGGATTTCTTCGGGACAGTCGATGACCGTTTCCACCCAGAACAGAACGCCATAATAGGGTAGTTCCTGGCATGTAGCAAAGCGGAAGAGTTTGACATTATAAAGCTTGGAATCCAAATGATGCCAGGTGAGTTGCTGCTGGGGATCCCACTGAAGCATATCACGCAGATAGGTGTCGGTGAAGAGCGTATTGCTGGCATTGGGTCGGGAGAGTGGCTCGGCAAGTTTCCAGCGATGCAGAAAGCCCTGACCGTCGGGCGAAGCTACATCCGAGGTGGCAGGAGCAAAGTACTGCGAGAACTGCATCGTACGTTCGATGACACGATAGCGACCACTGAGGTGCATAAAAGCGAAGAGACGCAACAAGCCATCGTAATATGCATCGAAATAACCCGACTCATCGGGTTCATGACGCGCATTCCAGAAGGCATCGACAAACTCGTATGCCTTGGCATGGGTACAAACCAGAGAGACGGCTGCCGAAGTAGCAACAAGTCCGATGCTGTGACGCAATGCCTCAGGATAGTTGCCCGCACGAAGCAAACGGTCGGGACGTGTACCATCGACATTGTATTGGTCCACGAATGTATCGAGGCCCTGCGAATAAAGGAAGTTCTGGATGAGATGTCCGTAGTTCTGCTGCCAAACGCGGTCGGCACAACTCCACGAATAGTCGAGAGCGATGTTCATGGGCACACGCCAAGAGTCATATCGGAAGGCATCGCCAATGAGATGTCCGTTGCGAAGCAGGGAACCATCGAAGTTGTTATAGTCGGGATTGAGACCAGTAGCTCCATCGATGCTTCGATGCAGGTATTCACGGCTTGCGCGTGCACACTCCTGCCAATAACTGCTGCGTCCATCCTGAGCATAACGTGCCCAAACCTCATAGAAGGCAGGAAGATGATAGGAGGGATCGGTATATGGAACTCCCGGGACAAAAGTAATAAGGTTGGTGGCGGTATCAATGAGGCTCACCTCACGGCTCATGGTAATGGGTTCCTTCAAGAGATTACCCTGACGATCGCGATTAATCTTGACCTCGATGGTCTTGGGCTGAATGACATCGAGAATGTACTGCGCTTCGCCCAGATAGTTGATGCCGGTTTCATTGCCCCAAAGGTTGGAGGCGAAAAGAAGAGAAGTGATATAATAAAGTTCGCCATCACTGGCCGGACCCTGTGCATTGGGCGTACCATCGGTCTTGCAACTCCAACGGAAATAACCCTGCATCGGCCCATCCGTCATCTGCATATACTTCTTGCTCCAGCGCCAAAGGCGATCGAAGATATCCTTGCGACCGAACTGAACGGCAATCATCAAACCATATGACATACCCTCAGTGCGAACATCGTTATTCTTGACATCGCTGATGTATCCCATGTCGTCACCCACTTCGAAATAAACCTTGTTGGGACCGAAGAAGACATCGTTGAACACTTCATCGACCTTCTGGTCAATCTGTGCCTGTGAATAACCTGCTTCGAGGAAAAGATTGCGATACTGACCTGTGACAAGTCCTCCCTGTGTCAAGGGAGAAAGCGGCTGACGGGCATTGAGCGACACCCAATCGACCTGCACGGGAGTTTGTCCGGGATTGCTCAACACGAGCGTGTGGAGCCCATTGTCTTGGGGCAATACATCAAGTTTCAGAGAAGTCTGCTCAATCTGCTGGACCTGTGTACGGCCCCAAAAACCTGCTGTGCAGACCCAAGTGCGGTAGTCACCCGTAGGAATACGGACATCGGAATAGGATACCGATGCACCGGGTGGAAGGGTCACTTGCCAACCTTCGAAAGGATGAAGCGTGTCGCGCAAGGCACGAGTAGCACCTCCCATAAGGTCTCCGCAGTCAATCTGCACCAGTTCGCTGGCATCGGTGATGCCGACGCCACGATAGGTGGGACGTACGGGCTTTATGGTGCCATCGCTATTGAACGACAGCGAATCGCAACGTATCGAACGGTTCTTGTCGAAACGTGGGGAATAGTCGTTGTGATGATAGAACAGATACCACTGGCCCTTGTACTCAACAATGGAGTGATGGTTGGTCCAGCAGCCTGTGGGCGATTCCTCCATGATTACACCTTGGAACTTCCAGGGGCCAAGCGGCTGGTCACTCATGGCGTAAGCCAAAGTCTCGGTGCCCCCTTCGGTACGAACCCAAGGGAAGGTCAGATAATAATGTCCATTGTGCTCGAAGGCAAAAGGTCCTTCCTTGAATCCATCAGGAAGTCCTTCCATAATTTGCGGTTCGGAGGCAAGTGCCAATCCGTCGGGAGTGAGACGAGCTCCACGGATTACACCTCCTGCCCAGAAGATGTACTGTTCGCCCTGCGTAGTCTGCATCACACAAGGGTCGATGCCCATGATGCCTTCGATGTTCTTTTCTTGTGCCACAAAGGGGCCTTCCGGACGATCGCCGATGGCCACACCAACTCCGAAACCTGCCCTTGCACCGGGTTTTTCAGGTTTCAAGCCACCCCCTTCATGATTGCCCCAGGGGACCTGTTCCTGACTCAAGATGATGCCATGGTCCTGCCAATGGGTGAGATCGGATGAAGAGAAGACATGATAATCGGCCATGCAGAACCAACCCTTCAATGCCTCGACAGGAGGAATGTCGTGGGAAGGATAAACATAGACCTTGTCGCCGAAGACACGTGCCGTAGGGTCGGCCGTGAACTGTCCTGAGATAAGCGGATTCTGTGCGTAGAGATTGCTCGAAATCAACAACACGGCGACGAGAGAAAATAGACGTCGATTCATGAAAAGGTATTGAGTTAGGTAATGTATCAAGAAATTTGAAGATAGACATGGGCCAACGGATTGGCCCATGTCGGAGGGTCACTTGACCGTGGTGCGTCGCGAGGCCTTGATGTAAATGCCTCCCGCCTGAGGATGCTTGACAGGGAAGCCCTGCAACGTGTAATAACAAGGCTCGGCTATCGGGTCTGCACTAACTGTTTCCAACCCTTCGGGCTCGCTGTAGTCATCATTATTGGTCAGATATAGATGATCTATATAGATGGGAGTGTTGCCATAGCTCCAGAATCCAGCAATGTAGATGTGACTTGGATCGACGGCTACATTGGTGCCTGCACGATACATCTTATGCAGGGGAACGACGCAGCGCTCAGCACGTCCGAAGTCATTCTGATAGCATCCTGTCCAATAGTTGTTTTCGTCGAACAGGCGGAACGACCAACTGCTGGAGGCTGCCGGCTGACGCATCACAACCACGAGATATTTCCATTCCGACAAATCAATGCCGAGCGGGAAATTCCAGCCGCCAAAGCCATATTGACCTGTAATGAGACATCCCGTCGAAGCATCAAAACTTCCCTTTTCCCAGATGGAGGGATTGAAGAGCGCATCACTGCCAGGGAACGAGAGCGTACGGATTGCCAATGTGTCCTCAAACTGCCAGTTCGGATCGGCATATTCCTTGAACCAACGATAGCAAGGACGTGCACACGCCTCGGGATCGGTGAGGAACGTCTGTCCATCGGGCAAGCTGTCATCATATTTGGCCAAAAGCTCAGGACCCGTAAACAGCATCCAGGAGACGTTGCCCGTACGGTCCATGATGTAGCGGAAGTTGGCACCGAAGCCTACTCCACCGGCCGTGCCTGTGGTGGCCTTGCCCCATGACGCATTATACTTCTGGGGAGCCCAGTCCATCTCGGTGATGAGGATGGGGGCAATTTCAGCCACAGGAGCCACCTGGGCATTCCATCCCGACTGGAATTCGAGATACCCGGCGCCCTTGGTCACTACGCCTTGCTCGGCGCTGCCCGAGTCGCTCTCGCTATCCGATCCGTACCAACCGGGATAACAATGCACAGCATAGCCGATGTTGTCGCCCTGGATGGGATATTTTACATAGCCCGCATACTGTGACTGATAGCCGAGACCAGGCACCCAAAGGATGTTGTCGGCCCCACAGCTGCGGATGCTATCGACGATGGCCTGGAAGAACTGCGAGCAAGCCTCGGCATGCGCATCGCCCGACGAACCGATGGTTCCATTGGTTCCCATGATATTGACGGGCTCGTTGGCAAGTTCGAACATCACAGCAGGATTGTTGCGCAGCTTCTCATGTGATGCCACCACACCCCAAACGGTAAGCAGATACTTCTGGTATTCGCCTCCAATGAATATATCCTTTGGACATACTCCAGGGGGACGCATCACGACATACAGTCCGTGACTGATGGCATATTCGGCCATAGGCACGAATACTTCGTCAAGGTACTTCTTGAAGCGTGTGAGCCTGAAAGCCGAAATATCGTTTTCGCCCGTTGTCGAGACTCCTGGTTCATTGCTCCAATACGGATCCATATGGAGGCGCAGCCAGCGCATTTCCCAACCAGCATCCAGAATTTTGTCGATAAGGCCCTGGTTGTAGCGAAGACAATCGTCGGTGTTATAACTCCAACCCCAGCCTCTGCCCTGCTCGTTGAACCAGGGAGAGTAGGTCTGACCAAATCCATGGAGGTTGATGGGAGTGCCATCGGGCAGACACAGGTAACGTCCTTCGACATGCAATGCCTGCAATTCCGCACTTTGTGCACAAAGCCCTCCCGCCGACAGGAGCGCCAACAAAAAGACCAACAGAAAACTCACGTGCTTCATGCTGTAACAATAACGAAATGAATAGAATCGCGGGGGAGAATGCTCCTGGTGCATCTCCCCCCCGAATTTTTTTATTTGGACTGCAGACCTTCGGCCCAACCTGCATAGGCGGGCTTGCGGGTATAATCTTCGAACCAGAGTCCGACGGGTTCACCGCCACGCCAGCCGCTCGATGCGGGAGCATCGGTGAGACACCACTGGCAGATGCCGTACTGCTGTGCCGGTGGCACGATGCGGAAGTACTCCTGGATGATCCACTTGTAGTACTCACCCATAGCCTTCAGCTGATCGAAGGTTACCTCCTCGGTCTTGAGGGCTGTGCCGAACTGCTTGTCGCTGATGCCCATATCGAGCTCAGAGATACGGACGAGCTTGCCCGTCGCAGCCATGAGCTGGAGCATACGGGTGATGGCAGCCTGCTGACGTGCCTGGCTCTCGGCATCGATGTAGTAGCTGATGTGCATCTGCGTACCGATACCATCGATCTTTGCGCCTGCCTCTTCCCACTTGCCGATCCAGTAGATCAGCGATTCGAGCTTGTGGTTGTTATCCCAGGTAGACTCGAGGTTGTAGTCGTTGATGAAGAGCTTGAGGTCGGCAGGATTAGTACCCTCAATCGCTGCGTAAGCACTACGTGCAGCCTTCTCGGCGGTAACTACATAATCGACATTGCCGAGGTAGTCCTGCCAGAAGAAGTCGTTAGGCGAACTCTTTTCATTGAAATGCTGCAGGTCGTAGTAACCATCGACGTTGCCTTCGCCCGAGATGGCCTCGTTGACGAGATCCCAAGCCTTCACCTGTCCACCGGTAGCCTGAATCATATTGTTGATCCAAAGGTTCATGGCATAGGTCAGCGTGTCCTTCTTCTCCTCGGGAGTGAGCGGGATGGAGTTCATCTTGACCACCTTGCATACGGTTACACTGTAGAGGTCGAGCACGGCGTCAGCAGTCTGAGGCTTCAGGATACAGTCGTAGTTGCCGCCCCAGACACCGGGGAAGTTGAGCTTGTACGACTTACGGCCCTCAGCAACGGGAACAGCCACTGTCAGGTTCTGGGCATCGCCACCCCAACCGTTCTGGATAGTAAACTGAACACCCGAGGCAGCCTTATCGGCCTGGAGGTCAAGGTAGAACACGTAGTCGCCCTCCTCAAGAGGATTCTCGCCACCAGGGAAGCAGAAGAACTGACTCCAGTCGCCTGTTGGCTCGAAGTGGATGGCACCATTGATTACAGGAGGTTCGCAACCCATCGGATAGAAGGGGAAGGGACCGTCTTCGTAAGTCTTGACACGCACTTCCTGCTCTACCTCGATGGCGGGAGACTCGAGCTTGTAGAACTCGATCTTCTTCACGTCGAGCACAGCATCAGCAGTCTGGGGCTTCAAGATACAGTCGTAGTTGCCACCGACGATACCCGGGAAGTTGAGCTCATAGACCTTTTCGCCAGCAACAACGGGAACGGCCACGGTCAGGTTCTGGGCATCACCGCCCCAACCATTCTGAACAGTCAGCTGAACACCGCTGGCATCCTTATCGGCTGTCATGTAGAGACGAACGAGATAATCGCCTTCGACCAGCGTATTGGAACCGCCGGGGAAGATAAAGAACTGCGACCAAGCGCCTGTAGGCTCAAAGTGGAGGGCACCATTGACGATGGGAGGCTCACAACCCATCGGATAGTGGGGGAAGGGGCCATCGGGCATATTCTCGTAGCTGTAGCCCGAGAAATAAGTCTCAATCTTGGCTTCGGGATCGATGTCGAGTTCCTTGTCCTTCATGAGGCCATTGAGCCACTTTGCGGGCTGCTGCGAATGCCAAGCCAGGGTGTGGCCATAGACGGTGAGACCCGCATCGGCAGCTGCATTGACGAAGGCCGTGACGGTCGAGAAGTTCATATTGCCCTTGTCATCGACACAAGAGGCCATCTTCATGGCATTGCCGGCGACAATCTCGTCGAAATTGGCGGTGGTGAGGGCATAGAGCATTCCCTTGTTGTTGAACTCTGAGGCAGTGAGCGCTGCGCTCACCTTGAAACCGGGGTGAGCGGAGCGATCGAGATATTCCTTGAGGGGCTGGTACTCGTTGAGGTAATCATACAGTTCAGCATTGCCGGGACGGGAAACAGCGTAGTCGTTGGTCTCCAGGAAGTCGGCGCATGAGGTCAGCAGTATGGCACCTGCAGCAGCAAACAGCCATTTGTTGATATTTTTCATCTTCGTACCATTTTATTAGTTGAACTCTTTGACAGTACCAGCAAATTCACCACGGCGCTGCAGAACGAGGGTCTCATCGTATGCTTTGCCACCTGCAGTATATTTGAGGTAGAGCGCATTGCGGTCCTTGTTGCCCCAGGCCTTGGCCTCGGTACCATGACCGTAGTTGCCGCTACCCGTGACGCCATCGCCGCTAATGGTGCAGTTGTCGTCCTTCTCGCTACCAAAGCTCAGCGTCATCTTCACGCCGTCCTTGTTCACGTATTCGCAAGTGGTGAGCGAAGTGGTAGCGGTGTGTACGATAGTACATTTCTCAAGCTGGTCGGCAGTACCCTTGACGAGGTAGTAGCCCTCCCAAGGATTGACGTAGCGTACGCAGTAAAGCGTGTAGTCCATCTCCTCGAGAATCTTGCTTGCTCCCTTCACATTGCTCATGCGGAGAGGCAGGACATAGGTCTGGGTAATTGAAGCTTGATCCTGGAAGAAGGCATCGGTGAGCTGCACCTCCACACCGCTCATGCGGTTGCCAGCATAGGTCGATGTGGTGCTGACCAGTTGATAATAGCTCGATGGCAGCAAGGTGACAGCACGGCCGTCCTTGAAGGTGACACCCTGGGCCAGGCTCTCGTCAACGGCAACGTTGAAGGTAAATTCGTAGGAATCGTAGGTGCCGGCTCCGTAGCCCATCACCTTGAAGCGATGAGCATTGTCGAGTTCGGTGCTGTACTCCACGCCGTCGCCCAGCAGGATGGTACGAACGGGATACTGATAGGGGAAATAGACAGTGGTGCCTCCCGCAAAATCGTCGAAATCCCGGTCGCCGTTCTTGCAGCCCGTCGTGGCGACGGCTGCAAGAAGCATTAGTGACATATATAATGATTTTTTCATTGCAATTAACAATTAATAATTAACAATTAATAATTGGGATTACCATCCGCTGTTCTGCTGGAGGGCATCATACTTCAGGATCTCGGAGTATGGGATGGGGCCGAAGAACTGGTGCTGCTTGTAGCTGCGCTGCTCGACATCGATGGTCTTGAAGCCAGCGTTGGGGGCACTGATTTCTGCACCCTTGACGGTCTCGTTGAGCTTGTTCAGATCCACCTGCCAGCGACGAAGGTCGTAGAAGCGATGGTTCTCGAAGCAAAGCTCCAGACGACGCTCGTTGCGGATCAGCTCGCGCATCTTGTCCTTGTTCTGGGCACATTCGTTGAGATAGGGGTCATCGACACCGGCACAGATGCCGGCACGCTCGCGCAAAGACTTGATGACGCTCTTGGCGGTCCACTTGCTTCCTGCCACGGCTGCTTCAGGTCCTACGGCCTCGTTGGCTGCCTCAGCATAGTCGAGGAACATTTCAGTCCAGCGGATACGTGCGTCGTAGCTCTTCTGGTTGGTGATGTTCGAAGGATTGAGGTTCACATCAGGACGAAGGAGTTTGCGCATGTAGTAACCGGTACGGGTAGAATAACCAACGGTATAGTTCAGACCATTGACATTGTTGTCACCATAGGTGCCGGTGATGATGGTGGTGTTGCCCGAACCGATGGTCTGGCCATCATAGAGGATGTAGGCAGCAAGACGTGCATCACGATCGGCATAGGGAGCCTGTGGGTTGTAGCCCGAACGGCTGTCGGTGATAGGATAACCGTTGGTCATCGGGAAAGCATCGACAAGGTTCTGCGAAGGGTTGCAGCGGCCAAGGCCGTTGATCGACGGAGGATAGAAATCACCCTCCAGGCTGTGACGCTCGCTGACGTTGGTCTGCCAGATGCTCTCGCTCGAGTTGTAACCCTTGTTCAAACCACCGATTTCGGTAGTGTTGGCAAACCACTTGTAGCCGTCGGCTGGCATCTCCTTGGTGTTGATGAGCTCGGCAGCATAGCGGGCAGCCTGCTCCATCGTAACGCCTGAATACTGGGCATAGGCGGGAGAGGCAGCGAAGAGAGCCACCTGGGCACGGAGGGCACGAAGGATCATACCATTGATCTTGCCCTTCTGGTGATAACCGAAGGCACGGGTGTACTTACCGGCCGAGATGTAGTATCTCTTATACTTTTCGGGCACGGCGTTGTCGTCGGTGACATCCTCATACTCGTAAGGCAGCAACTCGAGAGCACGATCGATATCGACCATGATGGAGTCGATGCAGGCACGGAAGGTGGCACGTGGCTGGTTGAAGTCGGCACCTGCCTCCTGGAACTCGCGAAGGATGGGCACACCCATCATCTCGTTCACACCATCGACCATGCCGGCATGGGCACGAAGAAGGTAGAACATCTGGAGGGCACGCATACCATAGGCATCGCCCTTGAAAAGGTCGGAGAAGAGGCGCTGCAGTCCTTCGTCGGTACTCCATGCAACCTTCTCGGCATTGGCCACCATGATGTTGACATACTGGATGGCATTCAGACGGTTCTTCCACTGGGAAGTGGGGTCATTCTGTGAACTCCACGCACCGGTAGCCATCTGCAGATAACTGTTCGTCTGGTCGTTCGAAACAGCATCATCGGTAGCAAGGTCGGTCTGCGGAGAGTTGGAATAAGGCAGCAGAATGTAGGCATTGCCCAAAATACCCTGCGCATAGCTGGCGTCGCCATACATCGAACTGACGTCCTTGAGATTCTCCTGAGCAGGCTCAAAGAGGTCGTCGCAAGAGGCAAGGGCTACACCCATAAGCACTACGGACAGTATATGTTTGATAGTTTTCATTTCTTTATATCTTTTTGGGTTTTGATAAAACCTTACAATCTAATTTAGAACTTAACCGAAGCACCGATCTGGTAGAAGCGGTTCTGGGGAGCAGAGCCTACGTTCATCTCAAGAATCTCCTTCTCCTTGGCAATCTTCAGCAGATTGTTGCCATTGGCGAAGAGGCTGATACCCTTGACCACCTTGCTGCCTTCGAACATCGAAGCGGGGAAGTCGTAGGTGATCTGTACCTTCTGGAGGTTGATTTGGTCGGTATCGTAGAGCCAGTAGTCGGAGGTCACGAAGTTGTTGGCACCGCTGCCGGTAGTGAGGCGAGGATAGGTAGCCGACGAAGCATTGGTCACCTGACGAGTAGCGGGATCGACGATGGCACGGTCGCGTACCACAGCACTGTACTTCGAGTCGCCATGAACCCACCAATAGGAGTTGTTCTTGACAGCCTGGCCACCGAAGCCTCCGGTAGCGAGCACGAAGAGGCTCAGACCCTTATACTTGAGGGTAAGGTTGGCACCGAGGGTGAGTGGTGAGCCATACCAGCCGCCACGACCCAGGTTCACCTGGTCCTTGTTGTCAATCACACCGTCACCGTTCTGGTCCTTGTAGCGGAGGTCACCGGCCTTGGGGGTCTCACCGAGTTTCTGCTCGGGAGCACCAGTCACCTCGTCGTCGCTCTTGAAGAGACCGAGGCACTCATAGCCCCAGATGGCATCGAGCTGCGTGCCCTGACGATACTGATAGGCATCGGCAAACTGCGAGTCGTCGCGCTTGGTAGCTTCGGTGTCGTACCAGGTCATGTTGCCACCCACACCCACCATCCAGTCGTCGGTGAGCTGCTTCTTGTAGTTGACAGCTACTTCGAAACCATAGCGGAGGTCATCGTTGTAGTTGGTATAAGGCACAAACGATGCTTCAGGCCAATAGGTCGAGAAATAGCTTGGATAGAGGTTGTTGGGCACGATGATCAGACCTTCGGTCGTGGTGCGGAAGTAGGAAGCCTCGAAGGTGAGAGCCTTCTCGAGCAATGCACCCTGCAGGGTTACGCTGAATTCCTTGCGCTTGATGTAGTCGAGGTCCTTGTTCGAACCGCGCTTCGAAGTCGTTGCCTGCTGGGAATCGCCTACACCCCAACCCCACCATACATCGTGGTTGTTGTTGAAGTCAGGAGCATACATGCCATAGTTCTCGACGTCGATATCCTGGCTGAGGACGCTGTACGAAGCACTGAGCTTGAGGTCGTCGAAGATCGAACCTTCGAGGAAGGCCTCACGTGCAATGTTCCAACCGGCGGTAGCACTGTAGCTGTAGCCCTTGCGGTTGCCCTCAGCAAGCTTGGCGCTATGAATCAAGGCTGAACCGAACTCAGCATAGTACTTGTGTGCGTAGTTGTACGAAGCGAGAAGGCCGGCATTGACGTTGCTGGTCCTGTGGTATTGGCCAGACTGCGACTGCTGATAGCCGTTGGCAAGCAGCATCGCGCTCACATTATGCACATCGGCAAAGGTACGGTTGTAGTCGAAATGAGCATTGAAGTCAATGGTCTGCCTATAAGTCGAACCTCCTACACCCTGAACACCCGTATGCTGGTCCTTATTCTGCCTTACAAGCGAGGTAATCACCTCCTGGCCATTGTAGTTGCCCCACTGTGGAATGTAGATGGCGTAGGTGTCGGTGTAGCTGGTCGAATAGGCAGTAGCATAATCGACTGCAAACATCGTCGAGAAGCTCAAGCCTTTGGTCACACGGTCGAGGTCGAGGTTGATACCGAGCGAGAACTCGAAGTGACGGCTGTTGTACTTGCTTGTACCTGCGGCGAAACCATTGGCAATGACGTTGGTGTACTCACTCTCTACGGGGTCGGAAGGAGCTCCGATGAAAGCGCCATCGAACAGACGAGCCGTGCTCATCAGGTCGGATGTCGTCGGGTTGAGAGGATCCAGATAAGTCATTGGAATAAAGCCTACCACGCGGTTGGGACGCAGCGACTCGGCAGCAGCCCAGAAGTCGGTGTTGGCAGCCGAACGGGCACTATAGAAGGTCACATTGGCATCGGCAAAAGCGCTGATCCAGTCGGCCATCTGCATATCTACGTTGCCACGTACGTTGAGACGGTCGGTATAGTCATCCTTTGTGTTACCGTAGTTCAGGTTGTCGCCCGAACGCATATAACCGATGTTGGTGTAGTAGTGGGTACGCTTGGCACCGCCACGGAACTCAGCAACGACCTCCGAGCGGTTGTAGGCCTTCTTGAGGTAATCGCTCGAATAGAGATTGATGTTGGGATAGCGATAGGGGTTCACACCTGCATAGGTGTTGTAGATGGCCTCATCGCTATACTTCCTGGCATTGCCATCGTTCACAAGGGCCTCATTGTAGAGGGTCATGTATTCGGCAGCACCCAGATACTCGGGGAACGACTTGGCCACGTTCCAACCGGTGTTGGCACTCACCTTGATCTGCAGATCCTGGTCGTTGCCACGCTTGGTGGTGATCAGAATAACACCCTTGGCAGCACGGCTACCATAGAGAACCACGGCCTGGGCGCCCTTCATGAAGGTGACTTGAGCAATCTCGTCGGGCTTTACGTTGTCGGCATCACGAGGTACACCGTCAACGAGCACCAGATAATCGGTCTGGCCCCACAGAGAGGCTCCGTTGAAACCAGAGACATAGCCCTGCATATTGTCGAGGCTGTAGGTGTTGTTGTTCTTCGCGGCAAGTTCCTCGTAGTCGAGCACCGACACACCACCCAACAAATCCTCCTGAAGCACACTGCGGAAGGCGACGTTCACCTTCTGTGCTGCGTTTTCCTCGTCAAGCTCTTGTGCAAAGCTGACGGTCGAGAGCAACGCTGCAGGCAGCAGCAGGTATTTGAAATATGTTGTATTCATGCGAATGAATATTTTTTATTAGGAAAAACTTTGTCTTTCTTTTCTCTAAACATTACCAGCCGGGATTCTGCTTGAAATCCTCGTAGAGATAAACTTCGCTGTCGGGGAAGGGGAACCAGTAGTGCTTGGCTGTGAATGGGCGTTCAACGATGGTCTTGAGGCTCCAGCCGCTAACCTCAGCATCACGTGGGTCGTTGTTGCGATACCACTCGTTCTCAACGCTGATAGTAAGGGTATTGCCGCTGGCGTCCTTGACGGTAATGTTTTCGTTGGGCATGACGCGCGAGAACTCGGCACTCTGCTTCAGGTTGTAGGGAGCCTTGTCGAGCAGGCACCAGCGCTGCAGGTCGTTCCAGCGGAAGCCTTCGAAGGCAAGCTCGCAGGCACGCTCGCGACGGATGGTCTCCATCAGGGCATTGCCCGACTTCTGGTCATCAGCTACCTCGGCACAGCCTACGCGGTTGCGCAGCACGTTGATGGCATCGACAGCAGTGAGGGCGCAGCCTCCAGCAGTGTTCTGACCCGATGCAACCAAGGCCTCAGCATAGAGCAGGTAGATCTCTGCCAGACGCATGTAGGGCAGATAAGCCTGCAGGCTGAACGACCAACCATAGTAGTTGTCGTACTTGTTGCACTGGTGAGGAATGAGTTTCTGACAGAAGTAGCCCGTACGTGAACCCAGGTTGTTGTCACGCATGGTGCCATTGGTCTCGAAGTCGCAGTACTGCTGCTCGCGGAACTGGGCATCGTCGCCCTCCTCACCGATGGTAGTGGTCACGAAGCGGAAGCCGTCGAAGATGATGTCATGATAGAAACGTGGGTCACGGTCCTTGAATGGATGAGCTGGGTCGAAACCAGACTGCGGATCATCAAGGGCACGTCCGTTTGCCATACCGTAGGCATAGTTCACGTAGTTGGCCGTAGGCATGTGGATAATCTTGTCATGCTCAACGAGTGAGTTGATCTTCGAACCCCAAAGCTTTGCAAAGTTCCAGTTGGTACCATTGCCTTCGTGACCAGGACCACGGAAGACACACTCTGTCGAGCCGGGCTGCATCCAGTTCTGGCTGACGGTGTAGAAGATTTCGTGGTAGTTGTTGTCCGAAGCACTGGTCTCTGTGTGATTGTAGATGTCGCTATAGTCAAACTTCACAAGAGCGTAAGGGCTCTTGGAGTCGTTGGCGGCAACGAGTGCCTTGCCCAGATACTCGGCTGCCTTGGCAGCAGTAGCCTGATTATAAGCGTAAGTGTTCGACGAACCTGGCTGTGGAGCGATAGCATCAGGATCACCATTGGTGAGTGGAGATGCAGCCCAAAGCAGTGCCTTGCCGGCGTATGCCAACGCAGCAGCACGGGTGACGCGCACCTGGTTGTGTCCCGAATTGGCCTTGCCAGGAGCAGTCTCTTCCCAACTGATGGGGAGCAACTCAGCAGCTTTGGCAAAATCGGCAGCGATGCGTTCGCAGCATTCGCGATATGGGAGACGTGGTTCGCCAAAAGCCTGGCCACCATCGAGCACCTTGTCAATATAGGGAAGACCGCCAAGATACTGCACCAGTTCCTCGTGCCACCATGCACGGAAGAAGTAGAGCTGACCCTCGATGAGGTTACGCTCCTCCTGAGTGGCACTGGTCATCAGTGCGAGGTTCTCAAGACCGAGATTGCATTTGCGGATGCAATAGAAGGCATGGCCCCAAGTGCGGTGGCTGAACTTGTTGTCGGAAGTTGGGTCAACGCTGGCACCTCCGAAATAGGTCTGTGCATTGCCATACCAGTTCTTCAGGTTACCCAGGTCCATCTGGTGGCTGAAGTGCGAATCGCCTTCGCCTGCATTCATAATCTCGTCTTCACCCCAGTTGAAGGTCGTACACCAGTAGCAACTCTCCTTGTCGGGGATGCAGTTGTAGATCTCCTCGACAAATCCCTGGAAGTTGGTGAAGTTCTGGAAGGCGACTTCTGCCGACACCTCCGAGCTGGGCTCCTTGTCGAGGTAGTCGGTGCATGAGCTGCCCATCAGTGCCAGGGTGCCCATCGCCGTTCCTAATAATATATTATATAATGTATGTCTCATATTGATGAATCGTCATTAAGAGTTTCAATTCGTTTTGTCAAGGATTAGAGACTGAACTTAAGACCGAAGTTGATACGCTTCACGGTAGGATAGGCACCACCACCGCCACTGTACGAACCGTTGGACTCACGGTCGTCAGGCATATTGGTGTACATCCACAGGTTGTTGCCGCTGACGAAAAGCTTCAGGCTTGAGATTCCAAGATGACGGATCCAGTCCTTCTTGCTCCAGGTATATGCTATCTCGACGTTCTTCAGACGGACGTATGAACCATCGTACATCATCTGAGTGCCGTAGTAATAGGTAGGCGTAGTATTCAGACGAGGAGTAACGACATCGGCGCTATTGCCTGCTTCACTCCACCAGCTGCCCTGGTCATAGACTGTATTCAGCTTGCTGCCGAACGAAGTGAGGTTCACGTCACGGGTCACATTGCTTACGCCATAGAACTGAACGAAGCAAGAGAAGCCCTTCCATTCGTAACCGATAGTAGCATTGTAGGTATTCTCAGGTATCTCTGTGAAACCATAGGGAGCGGTATCTTCGTTCGAGATTTTTCCATCAGCATTGAAATCAACTATCTGATAGTCACCCACGAGTTTCTGGCCGTCCGATGAATCATGTTTAGGCGAACCATAGAGTTCATCCTGTGTATTGAGGTAGTCTCCATTGACCACGGCACCACGCTGACCGATGGCATAGCCCGAAGCCTTACGATAACTTTGCAGGAACTGGGCGTCCTCACGAGCATCGATTCTGCTGGCAGCATGGGTCATATTGAAGTTACCCCACACACGATGTCCGCCCTCGAAGGTGTGGTTCACGCGAAGTTCCAACTCGTAACCCTTGGTGGTAGCCTTACCCAGGTTGGCAGGAGGTGCATCTTGTCCGAAGTAAGCAGGCACTGAACGCACGTCACCGGCGATGATGATGTCGCTACGCTTATCCTGGAAGAATTCGAGCGAACCAGCAAACATGCCTCCGAGGAACGAATAATCGACACCGACATTGAACTTGCGAACCACTTCCCAGTGGATATCGGCATTACCTACCTGCGATTCGCGATAGAACTTGTAGTTGCTCTTGCCATCACTATTGTCCATTCGGGCTGCATTGTCGGCAAGATATGCCCATTGAGTAAGATAAAGGAAGCGCTGTGGGAACGAGTCGTCACCAATCTCACCGTAGGAAACACGGAACTTCAGCATGTCGAGGAACTGTTTGTCAAACAACTTGAAGTCGGTGACTCGCTTCATCCAAGGCTCGTTGGTGATCATCCAGCCGAGGGCGCCTGAATTGAAGAATCCGAAACGATTCTCTGGGCCATACTGCTCTGATCCATTGTATGCACCATTGTACTCAGCGAAGTAGCGGTCTGCAAAATTATAGGTCACACGGAAGACCCAGTCCTCACGATAACTTGGAATCATTGGACCCGATGCATGCTCTCTACGTGTAAAGACACCCATTGCTGTAAGATCGTGACGACCAAACTGGCGTGCCCAGTTGAGCTGCAACTGATAGTAGAAGTTACGATAGGTGTTCCAATCTTGAACACTACCATTGTTGGTGGTCCAAGTCACGGTGGTCACTTCGTCAAAGTGGTTGGCAGCATCGTAACTGTTCTTATACTGGACGATGCCCGTCTCTGGGTCGACCCACTTGTTGCGCGATGCCGACTTATAGAGGTCGTTGATGCCTCGGTTGGTCTCACGGAAATTGTTGTCCCAAGATAACAAGCCATGGAAACTCAGGCCCTTGGTGATGAACGAGAGATCCTGATCGAGCACGAAGTCGGTATAGATACGTGTGGTAGTGGCTTTATTGGTGCCACCGAGAGTCACTGCCTCGATGGAGTTCGAAACGTTCGAAACGAGAGGATAGAAGCCCCACGAACCATCGGCATACTGTGGCATAAACACGTCAGGAGCAATATTGTAGGCACCAGCCCAACGCTGCTGCAACTGCCAGCTATCGCCGGCATCGGCATATTGCGAATAGGAGAATGGAGCCTCAGATACGCCGTACGAACCCGAGAGACCCACCTTGAAGGTAGTGGTCTTTGTGAGCTTGAAGTCAAGGTTCGAACGTACAGTCAAGCGATTGTAACCGAAGCCTGCCTTGTAACCACGACCTGAGTCATAGGTCTTGTAGAGGTCACCTTCGTTCACGAAATCGACGGCAGCGAAGTACTTGACGTCCTTCGTACCACCGCTCACGTTGACGGCAGCGTTGTACGACATGGTGTAGTCCTTGAACATGGCCTTCTGCCAATCGACGTTAGGATAACGCTCCTGTTGCTCGATAGTGGTCTGGTTGCGATAGTTGCTGATGAAGTCCATCGAATGAACATCTGCCCAAGAGTCGGGGTTGAGGTTCAACTCGTGCTCGGCAGCCATGTTGCGTGCCATCAGCGCATCGTACGAATCATACTTGCCAGGGAGTTTCGAAGGAATCTTCATGATGGCATTGGCGCTCACGTTGATCTGTGGACGACCTTCCTGACCACGCTTGGTGGTAACAAGGATCACACCGTTGGCACCCTTCACACCATAGACGGCAGTTGCCGAGGCGTCCTTCAGTACGGAGATGTTCTCTACCGAACCCATATCGACCGACGAAAGGGGACGCTCGATACCATCCACGA
>Ga0256407_10006290_pt1 | contig 18450 bp, 12 predicted proteins | sample RumenRJG_04DNA_FD_193489 | JGI IMG/M metagenome (GOLD analysis project Ga0256407, IMG submission 193489) | Bovine rumen microbial communities from Lethbridge, Alberta, Canada - RJG_04 | ecosystem: Host-associated > Mammals > Digestive system > Stomach > Rumen | place: Canada: Alberta...
CGTTCTTTATAGTTCGCGCAGCCAACAAGCGTTACAACTAAAGAAACAATTACGCTACAACAGCCGATTCTTGCCATGGTGAATTCCTCATTTATCATTGGTCATTTTTTCAGGACAGGCAAAATCAAAAGCAATTCCCCCAACCAGCCATAGTGCCCCTTTATAAACATTTCCAAGAAAACCAACCGGCGCAGACCAGCCCCCTAGCGCTTCACTGGCCTTATCTTTCATACATCTAGACAGAGTGTCGTCGCATTCATTCTGCAGCTTTCTCTTATGTTCTCGTCGCGCATTCTCGTCACCCTTGAAACATTTCATCTTATCGCATCCTGCCGTATAACAATTATCATGAGCTTCACAGCAATCATTAAAATCTACTACAGTAAATGCAAACACAACTGTGAGTCCCCTTGCAGAAAAGGAGGCTCTCATCCCCGGAAATTTATTTGGAACGATTACCGCCGTAAAACCTGAACCACAAAATCCAAATTTGTCGTCCAGCTTTTTATTTAATTGTGCCGCAGTATTAGACACTAACTTCCAAAGTACCTTGGATGCTTCAATTGTGGATTCAGCTGTTCGCTTGCCGAGTCTATACGAGCCATCTACAATCAGTTCGAGAACTAAGTTAACATTGTTATAAACATTGTCCAGCGCATTCTCTACAACTTCTTCCACCATGGACAATTTTCTCCCAAAAGAATACTCAACATCATTTAGGAAATCTAAAAGTTGACATCTCCCCAAGACGTCAATGCCCGAAAAATTATTGGCGCAGAAAGTGTAAAGATTTGCCGATGCAAGTTCAAGAAGAGGGTCTCTGGCGCACCAACGCCCCGAATGCGGGTCGTAATGACGATAATTGTAGTATATCAAGTCTAGTTCATCGTCAGAGTATTCACTTGAATACCTAAACTTATTATCCAAGGCAAGTTCTCCATCCGTCCTTGTCGAATGCCCAAAAGGCGCGTATTCATAATGCGCCACAACGTTTCCCCTCATGTCAAAAACTTCGCTGACATTTTTGTCATCAAACGAATAGTAATAGGTCTCGCCACCATGCCGCCACACCAGAGGGCGTGTTGCCACGGTGTCTGTTCTATCCCAAATATATAAATTACGATCGCTGTCAGCTATCTGCACATAACCATCATACGAGAAATTACTTCCATTATTCGATACTCGTCTCCCCATCCGATCAAAGGACATTACGATGTTGGTCGCCGCGGACGGCGTGCCGCCTGTCCATAGGACGGGCCTGTTCTCGCCGTTGTACTGGACGGACCAGACGCCGGTGGAGGTCTGGATAAGAGTCTGGTTGCCGTCGTCGTCAAACTGGGGGATGAATTCCTCGCGCAGAGACGCAGAGTCGCAGAGGTTGGAGATTAGGGTGTACTGGTTGAGGCTGTTGGCCGTGTATGTGCGGTTGGTGACGAGGTCAGTTGACGTGATGCGGTTGCCGATGTCGTCGTACTGGTAGGCGTATTCGGGGGTGGCCGGCACGGTGGCCGGCCCTCCCAGCTTTGTGGCCGAAGTGAGCTCGTTGCGGGTATTGTAGCCGTAGGCGTCGGTGCGAGTCTCGCTCATCGCCGCGTCGTACGCATACACCACGCCGCCGTCCAAGACGAGACGGTCGAGATCGTCGTTAGGCATGCATATCAGACTTTTCATTGACGAGGGACATTATATCATATTTCGGCTCCACGTGCGCGCAGCGTGAGCCAGAGGGAGGGGACGAGAAGGAGCAGGTCGCGGAGGATGGCGGGGAGCGGGCCGGAGGAAGAAGTGCCGCCGAAACAGCCGCAGGAGACGTCGAGTCCGCGCAGGGCGGCCTGGAAGAGGGCAATGACGAACATGACCAGCATCGCGGAAACCGCGGCGGCGGAGAGACGCACCCAGTGACCGAAGAACAAAAACAAACCAAAGACGAACTCCGCAAGCGGAATGGCGAAGGCGAAAAAGGAGAGCGTAAAGTAGGGAAACATTCTGTAGCTCGAAAGAATATTTGTAAAGGTCGTAAAATCGACCAAGTTAATCAAGCCAGCGAGAATGAATATATATCCAAGGCCGATGCGACATAGCTTTTCTAGGCATCTTCTGACGGAGAAAGCGCTTCGACACATACTGTCATGTTTACGATTCTCAGCTATTAAAAGGTAAACGACAGTTTGTTGACGAATAGTCAAAAGCGTATACACAACAACAATTGGCCAGTACGCAAGCAAGAAACATCCAAAATATATCCATCGTCTTTCCATATGTTTCCAATGAACCAATCTCCGACTTAAACCCATAACATCCCAACTCGCATCATACGTCGGATTATAAAAAACAGAAATGCGATCTCGATAAGAAACTCGTTCGAAGAGTGGCAGTCCAACCCTCTCCGAGTTCCCTCTTTTATGCAGCCGACCATATGCTTCGCTCAATCGTATGCTCCCCCTCCTCCTACACGGCATGCTGGAACTCACATGACTTACAACAAGTTGATCTTGCTCATAACCACCATGTTGCACCGCAAAAGGTAAAAGGAATGTCCAATAAATAGCCGGGTAAAGTAACAACAACATTATCCCAACCATTATACCTTCAAGAAACCTTGCCCACGGAAACCTTTCACTCATAACCTCAATCCTCTCTCATATTTTCTTGCCTAAACCTTGTTTGAAGGTTTGAAGATTATTCCTAAAGTTATCCACGTTTACATTCCCATGCGAAGCGCCAGCGGTGGGCTTGCTCCTATCTTATTTTCTTTGACGCGGACGACCACCTTGTCGCCCGCACGCTCCGCGCGCCACTCGTAGGAGTGCGTCCAGCCGTACCCCAGCGGCCCCTCGTGCGCCGAGCCGCTCGAGTAGGCGCGGAACATCACGAGATCGACGTCGGGGCATTCCACGCGCAGGTCCTCCGCCGTCTCGTACGCCATAATGATCTTAGCGGACTTATAAGGTGATGACATAAATACGATAAATATTTTACCCTAGCATAATGGCAATTAACTTTTTTTTCTTTGCAAACTTGTAGAACGGTTCTTGTTATATATTTCATTACACACTTACTACTATCAACAAACATATCAATCTCTTCTACACAAGATGCACACTTGTCATGAGAACTAATTGTAATTGTAATTATAACTCCTTTCTTCCCATAAAAGAAGACCTTATCTCCTATGACAGTTTCTGCATTAAATAAAATAGCCCGCCCATAATCATCAATTGAATCAAAAATACAATTCTTACCTCTAACTACCTGAACCTTTAAAGTACTTGTACCTATCATCACCCGTTTCAATATACTTATGATGATCGTCTTGTATTCTTTCCACGATAAATGTGTTGGAATATTGACATACACATTTTCGTCAATATATCTATTTGGCATTAATTTGATAACCCCACTATGACAAAGTGCCCCATCAATAAACACAGTTTCTGGCCACTTCCCAAATCTCAACGGTGTAACCTCTATCGCTTTCCTTGCAATTGTTTCATCTGTTGAGTCAAAAATATTCATTTCAAGTTCCTTGCATGAAGAAAAGCAACCTTTATTTATTTTAAAAAGATTCGCAACAAACTGCATAGAGGGTGGCAGATCTTTTATTTTAAGGGCTATCTTCGGTACTGCTACACATTTGAATCTTTTGCTATCTAGATCTGCGTCATAAACAAATACACCTATCTTTTCAATGCCTACGTCCTCTTCAAATAAATCTCCATTCTTTCGGAAAAAACTTCTTGCGACTTCCTTTAATCGTTCATCCAAGCCTATTATGTAATCCTCGTCAAGAACTTTAGACCGAGGTAACATACTATAGAATGGACATTGCACATAAGCTATATGTCCACACTCGTCTGTTGCTAACCAAGAATGGTCAATTCCACAAACCCAGTCGTATGAGATATTTCTCATCTGCCAATACCTAATTATTACCATTTAGCCAACCATCCACCAGTCGGAAGGTTCCTGGCAAGAACATTACAGTTGGCATACCTACAGGTATAGATCCTGATTTTACATTACTCTTGAACATATCCAAACAGTTTTCGCACATCTTTATAGGCAACTCATTTCGTGGGCGAATGGCCTCGGTAAACCTAATGTCTGTAATTATTGAACCTCCCCTTATAAGCTTATCTGCGGCGTGAAATTCCGCACAACATCCAATACACTTTCCATTCTTCACAACTCCTAATCCACCCGCTTTCTCTGCAAGAATCTTCATTGCATCAGTAGATTCTGTCATCACAGGCCCTGAACCCGTTACCACATATTGACCCGTTCTCGCATCAAAAGCTCCAACGGCAACACTCTTTCCCTTTAACTCCATAACACTAGACCTAAGTAAACGCTCAGCCCTAAAATATGCTACCTTAAATCTAATATATCCTAGAAACCTGCCACAACACGACAAAGATGCCGTAATGATTTTACCACCCATAAGATCGATAACCATACCCATCGGACCTGCCGAGTAAACAACTGCGTCATCAGGTCCTGGGGCGTTCGCAACAGAAGGATTACTCATAATAAGAATCAACAACCCTATAAGGCTTATAGGTTCTCTTCCCTTGTTGTCAAACATTAGCAATGGACTGTTATAAACGTATTCGTATAAATTACACCCTCCAGACTCCATATAAAAATCATATTGCCCCCACCTCCCGGTCACGGGTTCGTAGTGCCTGTAGTTGTAATAGACCAAGGCGAGAGACGAATCGGCGTATTCGGACGAGAAACGGTAGGGGTTGGACACGGCGCTCGGCCCCGCGCTGTACGTGACCGCACCGAACGGGGCGTACTCGTAGTGGGCGGTCGCAGCGCCGTCCGCCGACACGAGCTCCGAGACGTTCTTGTTGCCGTCGTGGGCATAGTACTGGGGGGCAGAATCCGCCATGCAGAATGCGAGAGGCCGGGTCGCCACAGGCTCGGCGGGATCCCAGACGAAGCGGTCGACGTAAAATGCACCACCCGTCCCATGCCTGCGTCGGGCCACGCAGACGTAGCCGTCGTAGGCGAACGTCATGACGGAGCCGGCCGCCGTGCCGCCCGTCTCGTGGCAACGGACTCTCCGCCCCGTGCGGTCGAAGGCCATCGACACCGTCATGCCGTCGAAGGCTCGCGTCCATAGGACGGGTCTGTTCTCTCCGTTGTACAGGACGGACCATACGCCTGTCGCCGTCTTTACCAAAGTCTGGTTGCCGTCGTCGTCGTACAGCGGCTCGAATTCCTCCACCGCGCCTTGTGGCGCGTTCGCGGCTAGACTCTCCGCCACGTCCGTGTACTGGTTTAGCCCGTTCGAGGTGTACGCGCGCGAACAGCCAAGATCCATCGACGTCAGGCGGTTTCCGATGTCGTCGTACAGATATGCGTGTTCAAGCACCGTGGACGACGGCGTTTGCACTCCCTGCTTCATCGCGGATGTAATTTCGCCTCGTGCGTTGTAGCCGTAGGCGTCGGTGCGGGATTCCGACATCGCCGTGCCGGAGCGGGCGATCTCAATGCGCCGCCCCGCCGCGTCGTACGTGTAGTCGTACTGCGAGATGACGTCGGTGGGCGTTGCGTTGCGCACCTGCAGGAGCTGGTCGTTGGCGTCGTATGTCCACGAGGCAGTGAGGCCGTTGGGGTAGGCGAGAGAGGACTTGAGGTCGCTGCCGGGGAGATAGGACCAGATGAAGGGAACATTTGAGCCATTGGCGAGCATCGTGGCGATCCGGCCGGTGACGGCGTCGTAGCCGATGGTGGTCTGCCTCTGCGGCGCGATGGAGGCAGCGCGCCCTGCCGTGCGCGTGGTTGAGATGCGCTCGCCGAAGCGGATTCTATGGAGGTTCGGTTTCACTGCGCGATATTGTACCAAATTCACCTGAGAAACGCCAGCGCGCGAAAAATGCCTCTGGAAATGTTGCCATTGTTGCCAGTATCCAGTTCCAGTTGCCAATGCCCAATTGGAAACTGGCAACAGTGTGTATTGACAACATTTTCTATGGCACAATGCCACAATCTCACACTCATTGCTTTCGCTGCTTGGAGTTTCGGAGTCTTGGAGTCGTCAAGACTTTCTAAATCTCCCAAACTCCTAAACTCCCAATGGCGAAGCAAGAAAGGTTTTGCGACTGGTTCTTATGAAGCAATTGCGAAACCGAGAGTGCATGATGTGGCAAGGCCGCCTCGGCCTTGCTGCAAGGGCGAAGGCGCCCTTGCCACATCGGGGTTTTGCAACCTCCCACCGGCCACCATCGCATTTCGCAAAGTCCGGTGGTAGCGCGAGGTGCGTGTTTGCCGCCGACATTCCGTTCCCTGAGGCGACTTCCGAAGGGCCTGTCCCGCTCAACCCGTAGAGCAGTTCGATGTGAACTGGGAATGCGGTTCGGTGTGTGCCCCTCTTCGTCCACGCTAGAATCAAGATCCGCCGTCTTTGGGCTTCTGGGCGGGATCTGCCATCACCGGCGGAGGGATGTAGTCCGCCGTGATGCCGTCGCCTTTGGTATGCAGGCAGCAGCACACGGCCATCTGGCGGGCACAGTTCACATACCCGCGGACGATGAGTTCGCGTTCGACGTTCTTCTTGGGGTCTGGCTTCCAGGTGAAGATCATCTCGCCGTACAACAGGTCTATCCCCTCTGATTTAGTCAATCGACCATGTAAACAAGGGCACCCATGTGGCATCCCAAATTAATCTCCATACAGGTCTTGCTGCAGCTCACTAAGGCGGTTATCAATAATCAGCCCCGTAGGGATTACCGCCCCATGTCGCATGCGAATATGCCTTTCCAGACCTTTAGCCTTGATCATACAACCGCAACGAGGACACTTGACCCGTTTTCTCTGACACGATGAGGCGCCTGGGGTTGCTTGCTTTTTAGAAGCTCGATGTCCATAAAGTCCCAGCGCCTTTTGTATTATCCTCGATTCATCGTAGGCTATATTCATGTTGTGTTTTTCTTGAACTTTTTCCAAGACGGCTATTTCATTAACATCAAACCCCAATGTTGATAACATCCACCATATTTTACAATACACATCTGCACTGTTTTCAAATTGAACTGATAATTCGCTGCAACCATAAGCCTCTACAATCGACTTGTTAATGTCCTTTTTACGAATCCACTGGAACAGTCCGACTCTTTCAAGAGCAAGAATATGGTATTTACGACGCTTGATACAAAAGGCAAATAGTTCTTTGAATACATCAAGCAACGGACCGTTGACAACGATGAACGACCTGCGAATTATTATATAGCTACATAACTTTAGTTCACACAAAGCCTTAATCATATATGCAAGGGGTGTGACTTTATAATGATACTTGTACACAACTCGCCTTATGGACACAATCGTTTCACTCCCGTGAGACTTCATGCGAAGAGGTCTACCAATAACTGCGGCGGCCCATTGGTCAAGCTTGTTTTGGTGCCTTTTCCCCTTATTTTCTTGTTGACGAACCGGCGAATAAATAAGTTCATCCAACGAAGAAAATGGCGTATTCCTCGGTTTCGTTCCCGATGCTAACTTCTGCCCTTGTACTTTTCTCGTAAAGGGGTTCCCCTTTTTATCTTTCATTACCGTCTCCGCCATCAAACGAGCCTCAGTCTCCACGCACAAAACCAACCAGCACGAAAGGCTGAGCCGAATACGTCGTGCCCTCGCCCACAATACCCGAAAACTCCAGGGCGCGATTCAAAATGCTCCGCGAGGCGGCCTGCAGGCTCGACAACTCGATCGAACAGGATGTTGGATTCAAGCTTTCCCACGCAACCTTTTCAAAGCGCGTCTCGCGTTCTCCCTTATCGGAAACACCAATGAACTGGATCATCCGCAGCGACTTCCCACCCGGCTGGGAGACGGTAACATCCCAAACGCCCAGACAACCGCTAACGCCCGAAACTGGCGAAACGCACATCAAGGACGCACTGTCGGCAAGGGCGCGGCGGCATGCATCGATAATCGCCGTCACAACAGGGTGCTCAAGGCCAGCCAATTGCAGCGAATCGTCCTTCAGCGCCTTTTCGCGCTCGCACGTGAACGACCAAGTGTCGTTCGCCGACCTCAGAGTGAAATCCCCACCGTCTTCTTCGAGATACGCGTATCCTGCGAACGAAGATGCTTCTCGGAGGAACTTGACGAGCCGCGCCATGTTGCGCCCCTCGTCATCGATTCTGCGGTAGTCGCCTAGATTGAAACCCTCAAGGTCCTGGAAAAGCTCAAAGACGACTTTCCGGGCCTTGTCCGCGTTGGACATCGCAACGTCGAGTTCCTGACGCGTCCGCACAAGAGTCGGATCGCTCAACCCCTCGCGATAAACCTTGTCGTAGCTCAACTGGCTGGCAAGCTGGCCCAGAATCTGTCCGCGCAGGTCTTCGGCGACTTCGCCGCGCTCGTCAACCTTGCCCAACGTCGCGGCAATCTGCCGCAGCTTTTCCTCGAGCAGCAGATATATCTGGCCCTCAATCGTATTCGCCGCGACAATGTTATACACCTGGGCCGTGTCATGCTGGCCATAACGATGGATTCGCCCAATGCGCTGCTCGAGATCCATCGGATTCCACGGCAGGTCGTAATTGAACAGGATGCGGGCGAACTGCAGGTTGATGCCCTCGCGCCCTGCCGCCGTACAGACAAGGACGTGCGGCCCGTTCGCCTTCTTGAAACGCTTCTGCGCCGCCGTCTTGGCCCCGTGGTCACCGCCCTTGAGCACATCGACTCCCTTGCCAGGGAACGCCTGGTCGAGCGTGTGCTGAATGGATTCAACCGTCCCCAGATAGGTCGCGAAGATGACGATCTTCTCGTCGGGGGACTGAGCCCATATCTGCCGAAGCGCCTCGATGAGAATCAGACACTTCGACTCGACCAGCTTCGGGAACCGCGCCAGCAAGTTGTTGATGCGCGTCCGTTCCTGGGGCAAGGCGTTCGCCGCAAGGTAAAGGACCGCCTCCTCATTTGCCGCGTTGGCGATCTCGTCGCCATCGCCTTCGCGTTCGGCGATGCCCGACTCCGCATCTTTTCGATGCCTAAGAAGCATCATCTTGTGCTTCGCCAGCATCTGCTCGACCTGGGCCTCGCCCATCGGGCCCTCTTCAAATCCATAGAGAGCGCGAATGTATCCCTTCGCCAGCTCGATGGCCTCGTTGCGCTCATGGACGTTGCGCAGGTCGTCCTGCTCGATGATCTCCTCGATGGTCAGCATCAGGCGCCGTCGTTCAAGGGTCGAGCGAATCGCCGCAAAGCTCGATGCCGCGATCTTCTGGAAGATCGTCATCACAAAGCCCAGCGCACGGCCCTTGTTGCCTTGTTTCGCCGCAAGGTCATAGCCGTCCTGGAGATACTTGATCAGCTCGCCATAGAACAGCTGCTCTTCCGGTCCCAGCGAAAAGCACTCGGAGTTCACCAGCCGCCGCGCGAAGAGCGTGCCGCCCTGCGCATTGCAGGCATCCGCCTTGGTACGCCGGATGACGACCGCATTGAGGCGATGCCGATTCTCGATCATGTCGTCGACATCGCTGAAGAGATCCGGCTGGAGTAGGCGGATCAACATCCAGAAACGGAAGTGATCGCCCTGATGCGGCGTCGCGGACAGGAGCAAGAGGTCCCGTGCGTGACCCCGAATCGCCTCGGCCAACCTGTAATTCTGCGTCTTGGTGGTTTTATTGCCAACGCGATAGGCGCTCAGGTGATGCGCCTCGTCGAATACGATCAAGTCCCAGGGCGGGGCCTCGAGAATCTTTGCGATGCGGCGCCTCTGCTTGAGCGTGTCAACCGATGCGATCAGCCGATTGTGCCGGGCAAAGGCGTTTGAATGACGGTCGTTGACGTCCCCCTCGCTGCCGAACACCTCGAAATCGAGGTGGAACACGTCGTTGAGTTCGTGCCGCCAATTGTCCACCAGTCCCGCAGGGACAATCATCATCGCCCGCGTCAGTTCACCGCGCGAGGCAAGCTCGCGCAGGATCAGCGCCGTTTCAATCGTCTTCCCCAAGCCCACCTCGTCGGCAATCAGGAAACGCCGCGGATCGGCATTGGCGATCCGGTGAACGAGCACGATCTGGTGTGGCAGCAAGTCGATCTTTGCCGACGTCAACGCCGCCGCATTCTCCATGAACGGCAAGCTCGCGGCCTCGACGCCCAGACGACACGCCCGAAGCGCTTCAGCCGTCGCCGGCCGCATCCTCTGCGCGAGTTCGTCCCACGCGTCCCTCCTCACCCCGAGATCGTCCGGACGGACCTGCCGTTCGCCATGCTCGCGAAAGTAGACCGTCAGGAATCCGTTCGCGGCGGAGGCGATGATGACGCCTTCGCCCAATTCGGGATGCCGCACTCTGCTGCCGACTTGAAGATCCATCATTCGCTTCCAGTGCAGGATTCAGGAGATGCGCGGAACGTGATACCCGACACGACGAGACTCTCTCTCGCCTGGATCCCTGTGCTCCAGCCGCATGATGTCACCTGACTGCGAACGCCCCCACAGCGCGTCCGAGAGCGCGAGTTCGGTATCGTCTTTTGTCGTGAAGACGACAGACTCGGACACGCCCTGCTTTTCGCGGAACGCCTTCTCAGACAGCGAGCAGCCGAACACGATTCCCGTCCGCGTCCAGTGGTTCTGGATTTGCTGGATCACGCTACGCAGACGACCGGCAAGGAATTCCTCGGCCTCCCCGATGGGCATGGCGTCCAAGACCGTCTCAAGCCCGCTGACCAGTATCCCGTCCTCAAGTTCCGGCGGCGGATCGTCGGGCAGGTCATCGCCCAGCAGCAAGAACTCCCGCAGCGAAATCGGCCCGATCTGGGTCAACAGCTCCGACAGTTCCTTCTTGCCGAAAAGCACCGAAGAGCCGCCGCGCAGCATCAGCGTGTAGTTTGTCGTCGGTTTCATGCCAGATCCTCCAGATCAAAGAGCTCAAGCTGCTCGGGCCTGTTCGCCTGCGCGGCCTTGAGTTCGTCCTGATACTGCTTCAGCAGAAGCGCCGCGTTGTGTGCCACGAGCCTCAGGCCCTGGTCGTCGGACGTCGTCGCGAACCATTCGAGGATGTCCGGCACGGAGCGCCGCAACTTGAGCGTTCCATGCCCCAGCTCGGTCTTGAGGTTCTTCTTGTCAAAGATCAACCCCATCAGGAAGAACGCCTGGTCGAGATCGGTCTTGATCGTCTTGCGCACACGGCCCGGCCTCGTCATCTCCTTATAGCGCTCCTGCACGGGGATCACCGTCACCTCGCGTCCCGTAACGGAGATCCAGCCACGGGATTCGAGGTCCTTCTGCGAGATGCCGCTGCCCTGAAGCGTCTTGTGGAGCTGATCGCGCGGCATCAGGCGGACATTGCGGAAGACCCGCAGATACAGCCGGCTCACCGGCTCGGCGCTTTCCGGCGGACGCAATCCGCCCGTCACCACCTCATCCTCGAGAATGTCGTCGAGAATCTGGTTGATGCCGAGAAGCGCATCACGCACATCGAGAACATCGCCCGTACCCGTCAACACCGTTCCGTAGTGCTGCGAATAGAACTCCAGGGACTTGCCGCGTAGGATCACGCGCAGATCGGCCTCCGGCAACGTCTTGCCGTGTACCGATTCCAAGAGGCCTTTCAGCCGTTCCGCCTCCTCGCGCACGAACCGCCGCATCTTGGCATAGCTGACCGGCTCCGGTTCCTTCAGCCGCTTGCGGCAGACGTGAATCACGTCGTACTCGATCTTCTTGGAGCCAAACGCCGCATTGTCGCCCTTGGACTCGTCACTGCGGATCGGATAGGTCGCAACCAAATAATATCCCGCCTCAAATAGCGCCTTGAGAACGTCGATCCACGCACTGTCATCGTTGTGATGGAACGTGAACGCCATCAAACCGCCTTGTTTCAAACGGCTTCCCGCCTCGGCCCAGCACGCGGCGAGCGTCTGCGAATAGAAGTCACTAGACGGCTGCGGACGGTAAAGCGGATTCAGCGCATTGACGGTAATAGTATCGTCCGCCGCCTCATCACGCACCCGCTGCAAAATGGACGGCGTCACGAACTTCTCGCGCTCCCACACCTCCCGGTCATCTGGATGCTCGACACTGTTGTCGATTGCCTCCGTGCTGTGCGGCGTGCGTTCAGCTCTATAGTATTCGGCCTCAGGCTGACCCTCGTACCATTTCAACAGCGGAATACGCAACCACACGTAAAAGAAATCGGATAGATCGGCGTAATAGAGGTTGTCACCAAATGGAGGATCTGTGATCACCAAGTCATACTGCTGATTTCCAAGCATCGATAAGTCTGTCGACGAACCGCAATACGGCACGCTCTCATAGGTCAAAGGATCTCCTGTAGATGCTTTCTCCGATCTGTCGGTTCCGGTTACGAGCTCCCATGGTTCACGTACCCATTCGAGCGCATCCCTAACACTTTCACCACACACTGTCCATCGTCCATATCCAAGTACGCCAAACGGAGATGTCTCAACAGTCGTGTTTTTGGGGTTAAAGTTTGGATTCCCAAGTGCAGGCGCCAATTTGTCCGCTTTCTGATGCCAGAACGAAAACATACACATCAGTCGCAAATATGACTGAAATCCTCCAAGTGCCTGTTCGCAAACATCAATAGGCCATCGCGAAATGGAATCAGAAATAGTACGCAACAGCAGGGAATGTATCAATAGCTGGCGATCATTAAACATCTGCCACCAATGCTTATACCCATGCAGAGGCAACGGATCTTTGACATGTGTGCGCATGGAATAGGCCATCTCCATGCGCGGCCAGTACTCCTTCAAATCGGACTCGGAACGCTCCGCCCATTCTTTTTCGGCGGCATTTATCCGCAACACATCGTATTCGTCAACGATCTTGAAATAGCGGCCATTGTAGTTGTACCCCTCGCGCTCGCACTCCGGGCAATGGCACTGGACTGCATATAAGGCGGCAGGTGCGGTATGCCCAGTTACTTTCACGGCCTCAACGACCTTGTGAACCTTGCCGCAATGCGCACACGTGAAGTGTCCGTCCTTCGGCATGGTTCCGGCAATCGCCACATCCGATCCCTGATATCTCAGAGTTTTTGGTTCCGCCGCAGATCGGATCTCGATGAGCGCCAAGTTCTTCTGCCGTGCCTTATTCCAGCTTGCCGTCTCCTCCACCGGCGACCCGGCGCTCCCGCCATACGGACAACCCTCCGCGTCTTCTGATGGGCACCCCTTAAGCCAATCGGGCGAAACCACCAGCCACAGGTTGACTTTCTTCTTCTGGATGCCGAAGTCCTTCTTCTTGCGGTCCTGAAGGCGCGCCCGCGTACGATGCTGTTCAAGGACGTCGCCGATGCGCTTCCCGGCGAATCCATGGCAATGCGGACAACGGAGGCCCTCTTCGATTCCAATTCGTTCCAGCAGCCTGTCCGTCGCCTCAAAGCCAATCTTGTCATAGTCGTCCAGGAGCTTCGCGAACGGCTGCGAAAGGGTCGTGAAAAGCTCGCCGTCAGGACACTGCAGTTCGCAGCCGGGAGCCATTCGCGACTCGCCAAGTTCGGCGTGGAACTTCTGTCCGCAATGCGGGCAGGTCAGCTCGACATATCGCGCCGTCAGCGTCTTCTGCGCCATCAGGGGGCTCTTGAAGAGCGGAGTGCGGTGATGGCAACCCGAAGCCGAACAGGGTCCGTGCTTCGCCCAGAAGGTGTAGATCACCTCGGGACCTTCCCAGTGATAGTTCTTGCGTTCCGCGGGCGGCAGGCTGATCGGATCGACTTCGGCCACCTCGTTCGTGCGCACATCAATCCACTTGCCCTTGTGGCCACGCGGGCACGTCGTAGTGTAGAACGGCTGTATCTGCGGCTTGACCTCCGCCTCGATCTCCTTGAAGAGCGCCTCCACCAGCTTGGGATCGCTTCCCGCCAACTCGTTCTTGCACACGAACCAGGCGACAGGATTGAGGTCGATGCCCGTCATCTGCATGCCGAGGCGTGACCCTTCGACAATCGTCGTGCCGCCGCCCATGAACGGTTCCAGCACCTTCAGCTTCGAGAACGCACCGCCCTTCTGGTGATTGCAGTAGTAATGCTCCCAGACGGTCTTCGCCGCTTCCGACGGATCGTCGGGGCATTCCGTCGCCGCCGCGATCAGCATTGAGCGAAACACGCTTGACCGGCGGCGCGCCCACCATTTGCCCATCTGATAGATCGGCTTCGCCGCGTTGCCTTCTAGCTGTGACAGGGCGTTGATCTGCGCAATCGGGAAATCCGTTTCAAGGCACGTCTTCGGACGATCCGGGTTGGAGAAGTCCGGCACCTTGCAGTCCTTCCAAGCCTTGCCGAGGTTTGGCGGAAGCACGGGTACGGCCTTCGCCTTCTTGACGGGCTCGCTCGTCAGACTGTTGCCAAAAAGGTCAGTTTCCATGTTCATATCCGCGACTTCAATCCTGGGATTTCGCCTGCATCGAGTTTCGTAAAGGCGAAGCACTTCTTGCCGAGGTCTTTCAGCGAGGCGCCAATCAGATATATTTCCTTGTCATCGAGAATGAGAAACCGGTCATGAAACTTCTCGTTGTACCGGACAACAAGGGTTGGGTACTGCGCGTTGAACTTGGCGACGTCCGACGCTGCCAACGTGTGGCGAGGATTGCCCTGACGATCCTTGTGTTCGGAGGTGACGATTGTCACGGCGACATTCTTGCGCTTTTTCGCAAGCATGTCAAGCGTGCCTGTGCCGACCCAGTTGTCGATCAACAGAATCGACGTCTTCGCCCGCGCCACCAGCTTCTCCACGAGCGAACACGCATCCCACAGCTGCCCGTCGTAGAACACGCCCTGCACTGGATGTTCGGCAGAATCAAGCCGAGCAAGGATTGCATCAACTTTCACATCAGTCATCAGCTGGCGCTTCTCGACGGTTTCGATGCGCTGAAAAACCTGAGCGTTGGAAAGCAGAAAGCGCCGCATCGCAACGAAGGCATCCATGATGCGAATGCTCACATCAACCGCCGTGGGGCTGTGCAGAACTGCGGAAAGCATGGATATGCCCTGTTCCGTGAACACCTTCGGCGGCTTCCTGACGCCGCCCCAACTTGAAGTCGCAAATTGCGACTTCAAGTGCGCCAGTTGCGAATCGGAACTTGATGTCGCGATTTGCGACTTCAAGTTCGCAAACTCCTCGGCCGTGAGTTGATGCATGAACCTCTCGGGGAAACGTTCGATATTCCGGTTCACCTGCTCATTCAAACGTCTGACATCAACACCATAAAGCGCCGCCAAATCACGGTCAAACATGACCTGTACGCCATTTAGAGGCACAATCATTGATTGGATCTTCTCAATCGGCAACGCAACTTCTCCACGAGTCTCGTTTCTCACCTTCATACGCCTCCTTATTTCGCAGGTAGTTCAATCCACGGCGACGCGACCTCCAAAAGGCTCAGTCCGCCATGACAGATCTTGGGAAAACCGCCCTGGACCGGCCACTTGCGCTGTCCCGTGACCATGCAGAATCCATTCGAGACAAGAAACAGCGGAGGCAGGAAACGCGCCTGCGGAGACACATTCTCGGCAAATCGCTTGCCGTGGAAATTCGCCTTCAGGAAGTCAACCGCGCCCGACGGCTCCTTGATTTCAGTCGAGAATTTTGCGGCATCGGCATAGCCGTGATCAGATGTTATGACCAGCCGACGTCCCGTCCGAAGCGCGTCGACCAGCTTCCAAAAGCCATCGTCCTGCAGCTGCTGGCGCGTCAACTTGAAGACTTCGGCTGCGGTCTTGTTGCCGGCGTGGATCAGGTCGTCGACGAACGAGTGCCAGATTACGACGCTCGGAACAGGCGGAACCGGCACATCCTCGAAAGGAACAGATGTCGAGTCCGTCGAGCAGCGTCCCCCGAACAGCTTGAACGAGCCGGACTTGCCGTTGTTCGCAAGCGACGCCCGAGTCGGCGTTCCGAGGGCCTTGGCGAAGGCCGTCGTGTCGGAAGGCGCTTCGGAGAACGTCACTTCCGCCGACACTGCGAGTTCCCGCCGCTTGGCTTCTTCGACAATGACCTTCATCTCGCGCAGCGACAGAGCATCCATGATCAAGACTGCTTTGCTGCCAGTGCACCATTGCGCAAGCCGCGCACTAGTCCGCGGGGCAGCCGTCGGGAAGGCCTTCCACAAATCGAAGGCCGACTCGGCGAGGATGCGATCCGGAAGGACCGTCATCCGGTGCAGTTCTTCCGGCGAAGAAGCTCCAAGCGCCAGCTGGGCAAGTGCCTGCGCAACGCCATGCCACGTCACTGCCGGAGACGCCGGATGTGCCGCCAACAACAGATCTGTCCATTCCGCGTTTGTCATCACGCCTCCTCCTCGACCTCCATAGACGCCTTGTACTTTGAGGGAAGGCGCATCAGAAACGTCTTAAGGTCAGAGACGGAGATGCCCTCGACGCTCAAGGTCGCGCTTTTGAGCTTCTTGCCCGCAAGCCCCCATTCCTCGAACTTACCCTGCAACGTCGAGCCGTTCGCCGGGGCCGCCGTGTGCTTCTTCGGAGCAACTGGAGTCGGATTGACGGGCAGAACCGTCGGCGGATTCGGGGGCAACACCGTAGGCGGGTCGTTCGGCGGCGTCGGCGACGGGGGAACGGGCGTTGGCTGCGGATTGGGCGTTGGCTGCGGATTGGGCGGCGACGGCGGTGTCACACCACCGCCCACATTGCTGGCCAATCCGAGCATCATCCGCTTAAGTTCGTTACCGGTGCGCGACGTCTTCTGCCGCACGTACACCAATGCCTCTTCAGCCGACTGACCCGCCATCTTCGTGTACCACGCACCGTCCACGTGAAGCGCAATCTTCCCCTGTGCGGCCACGCGCTGGATATGATTCATCGAGCGTTGTTCTCCGAGATACACCGCCGTGTCGCCAGGCGATGGCTCCTTCAAGTCGTCGATGAAATCGGCGACGGACATTCCGTCCTTAGCCGCGTCCAAAAGCCGCTTCTCAAAAACGTCCTGCTCGAAGAATCGCTCCTCAAGGAGCTTTTCGACCTCCTGCGGGACTTCTACGCCGCGCTTGTCCAGCGGCTCGCGCACAAACTGGCAATTTTCGGGAGAGCCGAAATCCCATTTCTGGAGAACCGCGAAATGGACGAAGCGTTCTTTGATGGCCTTCTCAAGAGGGTCGGTGAATTCCTTGAACAGGGAATGATACAGGAAGTCGTTTCGTCCCCACGCCTCCTTCGAACAGAGATAGCTGCACCGCGCGGCAAAACGAAGTTCGGCGTCGTCAAAGAGCCCCTTTGCCGTGCCGTACTGCACAAGGAACCGAACGGTGTTGCGCTTGGCACTGATCTTCGTAGCCAACCATCTGCCAAGGGTTGCGTTCAACGCCGCCGAGCTGGGGAACACATCCGGCACAACTAGCAGGACCTGTCTTGCCCAGAGATTGGGGCGCTCCTGTTCGGGGAGATCGTCCGTCCAGTTGTCCTCCTGCCAGTTCGGCCCGAGAACGACGACTTGCGAGGGCGACTGCGATTCGGAGACGAAGCAACGGCGTATCTCCCGCTGGAGCCATTCGGTGTCCTTGCCGGGGAACGAAAGGCTGGAGGCCGTGGCAGTCGGTTTCCACAGATTGTCGTTCTTTGCATTGACGCGAACCCGCGCACGGGGGTTTACCTCCTGCTCAAACCAATAGGTCTTTGCGTTAGGATCGTCGTGGATGTTGACGCTGTTTTCGACGAGCGTCTGCATCTGCAGGTTGAAGTCATTGTCGTCAATCGGCTTGATGCCCGCGAGCGCGAGCTGAATGTCTGCGGCGTGGGCGCCGCGCGTCCGTCCGGGAGCCATCGAGTGCATCCAAATTGACGCGACCATGTCCGCAAGGCGCGGGACCGTCGCGCCCGAATCGCGTACTTCTGCGACGTTGCGCTTCGCAATCTCGCGCAGATGGCTTTGGCCTGCCTGATTGGCGATCGAATCGACGAGCGCCTGCACTTCGCCGGAATCACCCTCGACCGTGAAAAGCGACGAGGTAATGACCGGAACCGTCTCGCCGCGCGACTTGAACACCATCGCCAGAATGCGGATCATGTCACGCGTTTCCTGCGCGGCGTCCGCCATGAGGATCTGGTCTTCGAGCAAATCAAGAAGCTCTGGCGCGAAGGGCCAGGAAAGGCAAACCTCTTCAAGCACCTTCTGCGCATTCTTTCGCCCGTCCTGCTCGTACACCAAACGATAACGCTCCGAGGCGTACGGCTGAACCAGCGACTCGATCTGATCCGTCGGAATATGCATGCGGTTCTCAAACAGGCGATGCAGGATGAGGCGCTTGCGGTCCTCCTTCGCCGTGTCGCCGGAGAAGTCGATGAGAATCGGCGTCTGCCGATGAATCTGCTTGAACGCCTCAGTGTTGTTCTCGCGCACCGAGACGATGAACACGAGCGTGTCGGGCGAATCTTTCGCGATCTCGGACAGCGTCTGGACAAAAGAGAAGGCATTGGCCCGAACCTTATATCCCTTGTGCTGTTCTGGAAGATCGTC
>Ga0256407_10006291_pt1 | contig 18448 bp, 16 predicted proteins | sample RumenRJG_04DNA_FD_193489 | JGI IMG/M metagenome (GOLD analysis project Ga0256407, IMG submission 193489) | Bovine rumen microbial communities from Lethbridge, Alberta, Canada - RJG_04 | ecosystem: Host-associated > Mammals > Digestive system > Stomach > Rumen | place: Canada: Alberta...
AGGTGCCCTCCGTCGACGAGGTGCGCGACATGGGACATGGCGTGAACCTGGTGCGCAAGGGTGTGAGCGGAAAGACACAGAACCAGCGCCTGGAGTTCAACATGAGCATCAACAACCCCGCCCTCACGGGTCAGGTGTTGGTCAACGTGGCCCGCGCCTCGCTACGCCAGCAGCCAGGCTGCTACACCATGATCGAGGTGCCGGTAATCGACATGCTCCCCGGCGACCGCGAGAGCCTCATCGCACATCTGGTATAGCAGCAAGGGTGAATTCGGACTATTGCCTGAATTCCTGTGGCTCCTGAAGCACAAGGTAACTTCGTCCCCCTCATGCGAAGAGGGGGTGGCCCCGAAGGGGCTGGGGGCGTAGAAACACCAACTAAATTTACGTCAGCAACAATCCCCGAAGCCCAGCAAATGTCTGAACTTCTGAACTCCTGTAATTCATCCCACAAATGGTATCTGGCCGTTTGTGGGATGACTGTTTTTGGCCGATGGTCATCCCCTGCCCCACCCTGTCGCGCTCACCCCGGCCATCAACGTCGAGGCCGTTTGATAGAAAAAGTCAGGAAAATGCGCTTATCTATGAAAAAAAACTAATTTTGACCTTCGGCCGAAGATAGGCTGCACCTCGGCCAAGCAAAACAAAAACTTCGTGTTTTGTTTTGCTTTGCGCTTGGTTTGCACTATCTTTGCACCACAACTAACGATTCATTATCGCAACTTTTCAGACAATTAATGTTTAACCTGTTATAATTTCGGAAATACTACAATGAGAAGAACTATCCTTCTGGCCTTCACGGCTATTGCCATGCTCGGTGCCAGCGCACAGAACAAAGGCTTCGACACAGCCAACCTCGACACCAGCATAAAGCCTGGCGACGACTTCTACCAGTATGCCGCCGGCGGATGGCTGCGCAGCCACCCCCTCGACGACGAGCACACCGACAACGGAGCTTTCACCGACCTGTATGAGAAAAGTCAGGTCGACATCCAGGAACTCATCCTGCAATATGCCAACACCCCGCAGCAGAAAGGCACCCTGGGCCAGAAAATCGGCTCGCTCTACAACCTGATGATGGACAGCGTGCGACTGAACCGTGAGGGATGGCAGCCCCTTCGCCCCACCCTTGAGCAGATAGCCGCCATCAAGGACCGCCGCGAATACCAACTCGTCACCGCACAGCTCGACTACAAGGGCGAGAACACCATGATGTATGGCATCGGTGTGGGAGCCGACCAGCGCAATGCCAGCCAGAACATCGTGGGCGTAGGCCAGGGTGGCATCGGACTGGGCACGCGCGACTACTATCTGAACGACGACGAGCAGACGGTGCGCATTCGTGAGGCCTACAAGACCTTTATGCGCAACCTCTTCAAAATGGTGGGCAACGACGATGACACGGCCGAAAAGAAGATGCAGGCAGTGATGGCCATCGAGACCCGCATCGCCAAAGCCAGCTACAGCCGAGTGCAACTGCGCGACATCGACGCCAACTACCACAAGATGAGCTACAACCAGTTGGTGACCGACTTCCCCGGCATCGACTGGGGCAACGTGTTCCTCGCCTCCGGATTCCCCCGCTTCGACGCTGTGGACGTGGGGCAGCCCGAGCCTATCCATGAGGTGGAGAAAATCCTGGCCGAGACACCCCTCGACGACCTGAAGGCATACGCCGAGATCAAGGTCATTGCCGGTGCCGCCAGCCAACTGAGCGACGACTTCCGCGCCGAGGCCTTCAAACTCAGCAGCATCATGAACGGTGTGCAGCAAGACCGTCCGCGCTGGAAACGCGCCGTGTCGCTCGTGAGCAGTGTCATGGGCGAGGCCGTGGGCAAGCTCTATGTCGAGAAGCATTTCCCCGAGAGCAGCAAGCAGCGCATGCTCCAGCTCGTGGCCAACCTGCAGGAGGCCCTCTCGCAGCGCATCGACGAGACCACATGGATGAGTCCCGAGACGAAACTGCAGGCCAAGGACAAACTGAGCAACTTCATCGTGAAAATCGGCTATCCCGACAAATGGAAGGACTACAGCGGCCTGCAGGTAGACGAGAGCCTCTCGCTCTACGAGAACCTGGGCAACATCTCCGCCTTCCTGGTGCAGGACCAAATCAATCGCAAGGTGAACAAGCCCGTCGACAAGGACGAGTGGCTGATGACGCCCCAGACCATCAATGCCTACTACAACCCCACCACCAACGAGATCTGCTTCCCCGCTGCCATCCTGCAGCCCCCATTCTTTGACGCCAATGCCGACGACGCCATCAACTACGGTGCCATCGGCGGCGTGATCGGACACGAGATGAGCCATGGCTTCGACGACCAGGGCAGCCAGTTCGACAAGACCGGCAACCAGCACAACTGGTGGACCGACCTCGACAAGAAGAACTACGACGCACGCACGAAGGTGCTCGAGGACTACTTCAGCACCGTGGAGGCCGTTCCCGGCAAGTTCATCAACGGCAAGCAGACCCTCGGCGAGAACATCGGCGACAACGGCGGCATCAACATCGCCTTCCGTGCCCTGCAGAACGCGATGAAGAAGACTCCCCTCGGCGTGATCGACGGCTTCACCCCCGAGCAGCGCTTCTTCCTCTCCTGGGCCCGCGTCTGGGCCTCCAACATGCGCCCCGAATACGTGGAGTATCTCATCACCGTCGACACCCACTCGCCCAACAAGGCCCGCGTCAACGCCGCCCTGCCCCACATCGACGCCTGGTACGACGCCTTCAATATCAAGAAAGGCGCCAAACTCTTCCTGGCAAAGAAGAAGCGCGCCCATATTTGGTAACGGGTTTTTAACATTTTCTTTATGAAGACAAATCGGAAGCGGCCCTCGGCCGCTTCCGATTTTTTTGATGCAATTCTTGGCCAAAAAAGTCCTTTCCTACAACGGAACCATCACCTTCTTTGAAGTTGGTTTCATTGAAAGTATCTGTTTTCTTGTCTTCATCACGTATTATCAGTTATTTTCAGCTGTAACTCAAATTTACATCCGAATTTTTATCCATTATAACATGTAGTTAGGAAATAATTTTATATTTTTGCAAACGAAGGCCAGAAGCAAAAACACAACATTCTTTTAATATAGTTTAACAAAATTGCTCTTTGACATATTGAACAATTATTGTAATATTGACCTCCGGTCGAAAGTACTCACGTTCGGGTAATCCCAAATGAATTGTGGATTCCCTCTCACTTAACCGTACTTTTGCCCCCCCCTTAGAAAACGTACTTTTTCTGGGTTGTTTGTAAACAAAAACGAAAACTATGCGGCTGAAAACCGCATCAATAAAGAAAAAGTCTTATTAAGAGTCAGTGACCATCTTCCATTACAATAAGGATTAAGACTCAGCGAAGAAAATCTCGTCTTTTCTCATTTTTTACGGTCAGTGACCATCTTCCATTACAATAAGGATTAAGACAAAATGTAGCTGTTCATCTTCTACTCTTTTAGTTGTGTGTCAGTGACCATCTTCCATTACAATAAGGATTAAGACAGGGATTTTGTTAGCCTAAGTACCATTGTTTGCGTCAGTGACCATCTTCCATTACAATAAGGATTAAGACGGTATTTTGCTCTGAGCATCCTAACAATCTCAATAACAGTCAGTGACCATCTTCCATTACAATAAGGATTAAGACTTATAGTCCATACTACGATGAACCCTATTACTACGTCAGTGACCATCTTCCATTACAATAAGGATTAAGACAGCATATTCAGCCGCAAAGTCCTTGATGTCTTGCTCAGTCAGTGACCATCTTCCATTACAATAAGGATTAAGACTCTCTTCGCTGGTGTCTTTTAAAGCATCTATGAGATAGTCAGTGACCATCTTCCATTACAATAAGGATTAAGACTGCCATTCCTTGTACCAAATCTCAAAGAACTCGCAGGTCAGTGACCATCTTCCATTACAATAAGGATTAAGACCGGCTCTTTCTTGCCATTCCTTCACTATTGCTTGGTCAGTGACCATCTTCCATTACAATAAGGATTAAGACTATTACGCTCCAAGTTTTTGTTTAATTTGTTTTCTGGTCAGTGACCATCTTCCATTACAATAAGGATTAAGACTTCTATGTCCACTGGGTAGTGGTAGATACTGTCGTATGTCAGTGACCATCTTCCATTACAATAAGGATTAAGACGAGAATTTGGCGTCGACATCCTCAAGGGTCTCTGCGTCAGTGACCATCTTCCATTACAATAAGGATTAAGACACCTGTATTATTTTCTCCGCAAATAGAGACCACGAGTCAGTGACCATCTTCCATTACAATAAGGATTAAGACAAAAAAAGGGGTACGGGGTTTCCCCCCATACTCCTGTCAGTGACCATCTTCCATTACAATAAGGATTAAGACATGTATCCTTTGTAGGAATACCTTTGCTTTCCTGTCTGTCAGTGACCATCTTCCATTACAATAAGAATTAAGACAGGAGGGTCAAGGCAATTGCAGGACTATGACATGTCAGTGACCATCTTCCATTACAATAAGGATTAAGACATTATTAGAGATCGTCATCGAGAGACTGCGCATCTGTCAGTGACCATCTTCCATTACAATAAGGATTAAGACGTCACCAAGACTACTGATTACTTCTGCATTAATGACGTCAGTGACCATCTTCCATTACAATAAGGATTAAGACTTGCCATTTTTAACAGCAATATAAGTATCATAACATCGTCAGTGACCATCTTCCATTACAATAAGGATTAAGACACATGTTAGCACTTCTTTTGTCATTTTGTGTCATGTCAGTGACCATCTTCCATTACAATAAGGATTAAGACGCCGGTGGTTGAGGGAATGTGTGGGCGAAAAGTAGTCAGTGACCATCTTCCATTACAATAAGGATTAAGACTACCTCTCAAGAGCAGCGCAGACGATTCTCAATTGTCAGTGACCATCTTCCATTACAATAAGGATTAAGACTACGGATAAATCTGATTTTTACTGAAACATTCTTGGCGATGGTTTTCATCTAAAGAGAGTGAGATTTTTCAGTTTTCTCAGTGCATTCCGTAGTTAGTGACCTTCCATTACAATTAAGGATTAAAACTACGGATAAATCTGATTTTTACTGAAACATTCTTGGCGATGATTATCATCTAAAAAGGAGATCTTTCAGTTTTATCAGTATATTCCGTAATTAGTGACCTTCCATTACAATAAGGATTAAAACTACGGATAAATCTGATTTTACTGAAACATTCTTGGCGATAGTTATCATCTAAAAAGGAGATTTTTCAGTTTTATCAGTATATTCCGTAGTTAGTGACTTTCCATTACAATCAGGATTAAGACTACGGACAAATCTGATTTTTACTGAAACATTCTTGGCGATAGTTATCATCTAAAAAGGAGATTTTTCAGTTTTCTCAGTGCATTCCGTAGTTAGTGACTTTCCATTACAATCAGGATTAAAACTACGGATAAATCTGATTTTACTGAAACATTCTTGGCGATAATTATCATCTAAAAAGGAGATTTTTCAGTTTTATCAGTATATTCCGTAGTTAGTGACCTTCCATTACAATAAGGATTAAAACTACGGATAAATCTGATTTTACTGAAACATTCTTGGCGATATATTGTAAGGAGAACTTTCAGTTTTATCAGTGTATTCCGTAGTTAGTGTCCTATCTCCTTTACAATCTTGGCAATAGGCTTTAAAACCACTCTGCCCTCATATCGATGCATGGCTAGACGCCTTCAATACTAAGAAAGGCTAGCCAGAACTCTAATTTTCATTAGATATTTTTTCCATTACAACATGAAATTAAGAAATAATTTTATATTTTTGCAGACAAAGGCCTGATATTGGGCGCAAAACCTTTAAAACTTGAAAAATATGAGCAAATACCATGAAATGACCGACGAGCAATATTTTGCCGCTATGGACGAGTTCATAGAGAAATACCATGCCCCCGTGCCTGAGCCAGTGAGGTGTCTCGACCTTATTATGCGCAAAGAGTTCGCCCTTGAAATTCTTAAGGGTACAAAGAAAGTCGAGATTCGCACCTTCTCCGACCACTATTTCAGCCATCTGACCGACAAGAAGGTGGACAAGTGGATGAACGATCACCATAACGACGAGGGCATGGACCAAGAGGCATTCGAAGAGTTCATGTGTGCCAACAGACCCGTCGAAAAGATTCACTTCCACAACTACAACAACTCGTGGTTCCTGGACGTGACGGTTATAGAGAACGCATTGATTGGCATCACGAGGGCCAACGTAGAGTATCTTCAGGAAAAGTACGACTGTCACGAGTTCGATGATTTGCTCGCCGAATTAGAGAGCGAGGGTTCCGATGAAAGGCCACTATTCTATTACTTTGCCATCGGTGAGGTGCTTGACACAAACTTGAAAGAATAGGGAGACGGGGCGAGAACAATTTTCTTTTCATCTCAAAAGATGATGATATAAAGATATTATGCTTGAATGTTAGGTTAACTCAAAAAAACCATGATTACAGACACGATTAAAACACTTACGGTAGTGTTTTCAAACAAGATTGACAGGAAAGAACTAACTTCCTTCCGAGGAGCCGTGATTTCATCACTCAATGAAAAAAATGTCTTGTTCCACAATCATCTTGAAGATGGCTTTCGCTATGCTTACCCGTTGATACAGTATAAGAGAATTCGAGGCAAGGCAGCCATAATGGGCATAGGTGAAGGAACAAAAGTTCTTGATGAGATTTTATCATTAGGACAGATATCCTTAGAGTTAAAAAACAAGGAATCGGTTTTTACTGTTGAAGAAACCATAGCAGAAAATATTGGTATTTTGCACAGTGAAGAAATGATATCCTACCAACTTCATGACTGGCTTCCTCTGAATTCTGAAAATTACGAGAAATACAACAGCTCAGAAAGCCTTGCTTTTCGTCTGTCGTTATTAGAGAAAATCCTTGTGGGCAATCTCCTCTCTTTTGTCAAGGGAATTGGGATTCATCTTGAAGAGCAAATCAATGTAAGCATAACACAACTTAACAAAGAAAAGGTTATCAAATACAAAGATGTTGGACTGATGAGCTTTGACATCAGCTTTAAAGCCAATATCGTATTACCCGACAACATCGGTTTGGGCAAGAGCTCAAGCACAGGCTTCGGGGTATTAAGTAGGGCGGATTAACTTTTGTTCAGATTGCTTTGGAGAACTATACGTTGAGCCTACAAGACAAACTATTTCCTTCCCTATAAGATGTGGTGAATACGAGCAGGTGACAAATGAAGAAACATGACATTCTATTTGGAATTATCGTAATAATTGATTATTTTTACACCCGAAACCGATGTCAACGCCATGAACAATACACCATCACGAAAAACATTCCTTATAGGAGGACATGACCTTGAAATGCTTACCATCAAGCAGATACTTGAGAGGCGTGAGGATTGTGTCGTGCTAGACAAGCATCTGCGTTGGGACAATGCATTCTTGAGTGCCTATCAAGACGATATCAAAGGCAACGATGGCACTATCTATGGAATAGAGTTAAGAGAGGACATTCCCGTAAAAAGCAACTACCATCGCATTGACCATCATAACGACAAAGAAGGCCTGCCAAGTGCGCTGGAGCAGGTGGCCGAGATTCTGAATGTAGAGCTCAACAGGTTGCAGCTTCTCATTGCAGCCAACGATAAAGGATATATCCCGGCCATGATGGCATTATCGGCAACCAAAGAGGAAATAGCAGAAATTCGGCGTGCCGACAGGTCGGCACAAGGCATCGGGGTGAAAGAGGAGCGGTTGGCGGAAGAATCTATTGCAATAGGCTTATCGCATCACGGGCAATTGACCGTCGTAAAATCCCAGACTCCACATTTCTCTCCCATCTGCGACAGACTTTTTCCATATAAAAACTTGCTGATATATACCGATTCAGAATGGACGTTTTATGGTGATGGGAAGAAAGAATTAGAAACATTGTTTGCCAATGAAATAAAAATCAACAAAATCTATCATGGAGGTGGTGATAATGGCTATATCGGAGCTGTCAGGAATGTATACAGCATAAATGAAATTGCATCTTTTGTTGCACAATTGATAAATAAATATGAAGATATATAGTTATCATAACTTTATGTTCCCTTTCCAATGGAGTATAAAGGGTTTTGAGCATCAAATATTTTCAGAGCAAATCAGCCTGAAGAACATTGACTATGCACTCTATTCCAACTGGGAGCGTTCTGTTGAGCCCACCAGCAAATTCGATTCAGATGTCATTTACAATGAACGCAATTATTTCTATGAGTTCGTACATGATGCACTTTACGATAGTGGAGATGAAAACTCGTTGGTTCGGCACTTTGAAAGGAAGGAGACTAAAGAGGGAGATGTGAGTTACGTAATTAATTGTGGGGGGAAGGTGTATGAGTTGAAGGTGTATGCCATCAACATCAACCTCTATTCCACAGGGGTTGGCATGCTATCGTTCTATCTTAATAACGAGAAGTATCCTGATCCTTCGGATGTCTTGATGATCAATCAGGTTGGCAGACGGGTTTTTCCACCGTTTATAGCAAGCGTCGAAGACCGTGGAATCCTTGCCAATAGTATTGAGATCAAAGGCTTGCAAGGCAAGATAACCGGCTATATTGAAGACTTCAGCCGCTATACAAATAAGACGAAAAACAACATGCCTGCATCTTTCCTGGTAGATATGATTCACGAAGTGGCTAAAAACATCGATGTCAAGCCAGTGGTCGATGACCGGATGTTTTTGCAATGCTGGTATAAGAACGATGAATGGACCAATGCATTCAAAAACGACTATGAGTCTTTTCTGAATAGCAACCCATGGTATGAGTTCGTATTTGTAGACAAGCTCAATGACATCTCTTGCAAGAATAAGGACATGCAGTACAAACTCATTAAAGAAGCCACCTATGAACGCTGGCAAGAAAATGGTTCGCTGTATGGCATATCACGCTATTCCATGATGTATACCACATCTATGGAATGTCCAAAGTTCTTACTTGACAATTTTGAGACCATGTATGCTCGGATGGCAGAACTGATATTGGTTCAAAAAGCATCAGTTTTAAGATTTTCGGCCGAAGTGACAAATATCAGCAAGATGGATGTGGAGAAGGACTTCAGTGAAAAAGTCAGTTCTCTTTACAAGGAGTATATCCGTTTTGTCAACCAGATTCATTTCAGGGAAGTGTCTGCACAAGACCAAGGCATTGAGTTGTATCAGATGCTATATGGAGTTATGAATATCGGTGAGCATGTGAGCAAACTTGATGAGGAGATAAGTGAACTTCACACTTATGTGTCACTTAGGGAAGACCGGAGAAAAAACAGCACGATGGAACTCTTGACAACAATTGCCACTATTGCTGTGCCATTGACTGTTGTCGCAGGTTTTTTCGGAATGAACAATAAAGGGCTAAATGATGAAAAAGGCGACTACTTCTACAATTATGGATTAAATCAATTTTATATTGCAATATTAGTAGCTATCATTATCTCAGTATTAATCTGGTTTATCAAAAGGAGTAAGAAATGATCACAAGTGAATGTAATTGGCAAAATGTCATTGACGCCATCCCATGCTTAGCCTGGGGCGTATTGGTTTTAATCGCTGCATGCCTGTTGATAAAAGAGTGCTTACCACTTATAATCAAGAATTGCCATGAGTGTAGAATGAAAAAGAAGGAAATAGAACTTGAAAAAGAACGGGCTAAAACCAAAGAGGCAACAGCCAACAGCGACGAATCTCTCAATAATAAGATTGCAGAATTGGAGAAAAAGATTGCGGAATTGGAACAAAAGAACGAAAAGCAAAAATTTCTGCTTGAAAAAGAGCAATCTCAACAAGACTCACTCAAAAATCTTATGAATGAGTACAAACAACTATTGAATATCATAAAATCAAATATGTCTAATACAAAAAAGCAATAGCATGAAAATACTTAAAATCAAACTTAAACAGCACACCCCCATGATTCATTTTCAGCATGATCAGGAGGGTGCCACCCTGCGTGCTTCAGAAGTGAAGCCGAAGTTGGACAAGTACATCCTCACGAAATTGGGGAAAGGTAATTATGAAGCCGGAATTAAAAAAGCGAAAGAAAACAAATGGATTCTTGGCGACCACAATGCCTTGAACTATAAGATGAGGATTGAGGGCAAAAACAAAGTAGAATCCGTTCATTTGAATGTTTTTTCTGAAACGAAAAAAGGGAAGACGGTTTATCAAACAGACCAATTTCCTTTCCTATTAGCCAATATGGGTGGAAAGGAAAGCGAAGATGAACTGATGAACTTATCATTATATGAACATGTTGAATTAGTACTTTCAATACCTAAAGAAGGGTTGTTTGATGAAATAGATAAGACTATAGAACAATTTTTCGCCATTCATAATTTCGGGCAAAGACAAACAAAAGGCTTTGGGAGTTTCTCTGTTATCAGCAGACAAATCGACGAAGGACAGACACAAAAGGTTTCCTGGGATTTTAAGAATTATTATTTGAACGGGACTCCATTGATGAAATTTCAACTTAATAACGATAACGAACTAAAACGACAACAGATTTTATTCTCTGTTATTGACTTCTATTGGAGATGTTTGAAATCAGGTATTAATTATACCAAAAGAATAATTCCAAGAAATGGCATGGGGGATGTACAAATCAGATTTAAAGAACGTTACATCAAGTCATTTTTATGGAAATACCTGAGCGGCAATGACTTAACTTGGGAAAAAAGAAAATTGAAGAAAGAATTTCAACTAGAAACCCCTTTCCCTGAGAGGCAATATTCAGATCATTCGTATACGCCGTCATTTGCCCGTGGTCTTATGGGGTGTCCCGACAAATATGAATACAGAATACCACAGAATGAATTTATTGAAAAAAATTTCAAATATAGGGAAAAAGTAAAATCTGAAACCATAGAAATTGAAAATGTTTCAAAAAAGATAGACCGGATTTCAAGTCCAATCTATTTCAAACCATATATTGTTGAGAATCAGGTCACTGTATATATTCTGTTTGATGAGCAATTAATCAAAGAATTAAAAGAATTAACAGAAGACGAAAGAGTCTACAAATTTACTTGTGGAAGGAAAGCCATAAAATTACCACTTATTCCTGAAAGTATATCATATATTAATTTAGTAAAAAAATACCATTTAGCTTTATTTACTAATAATGATTACATTCAATCCACGTTTGGAGATTACAAGAACAACCAATGGACACCTGCTAAGATCAGTATTTCTAAAAATCAAGCGGGAAGGACTATTCGCAAATGGGGAAATATGGATATCAGTTGGAAAATGGTGCCCCGTGATTTCAACTGGAAAAACATTCTAGACCCAAATGACAACGGACAACTCAAATATGTGTCTTTTGCACAAATCATAAAATAATAAACCTATATGAAATACACAGCTATCAACATAGGACCCATCTTTTCAACATTGGGGATGGCGCGCAAGCCTGGCGAATTATGGGCGGCGAGTTTTCTTTTCTCGCATCTGATGAAATGTATTTATCAAGTTGCCGAGAACCGGGAACTTGAGATTATCTCTCCTGCCAAGCCGACAACCGACAATGGTGAAGTTGGACTTTACCCAGACCGCATCTTCTTCAAGGGAGAGATTGACACGGTAAGCCTTCTACACGACGCTATGGGTGTTTTTTTCAGCAACCTTTCCGAAGGAGAATCGCCTAAGCCTAATCTTCCTGATCTGAATTATTTCAATTTAATGACCGCCCATTGCGAGGATGACAAGGAGTCAATGGCCGTAGGCAAACTCAATCATCAACTCGACGTGTTGGAATTATGCAACTTTGCGAAAGAAGACAACGCTTTAGAGACGATATACAAAATCATTTCGAAAGAGGGTTATGCTTCATTATACAAACTCGCTACGGGAAAAGACATTTCCTTCAAGAGCATCGAAGATATTGCCAAGATTGGAATATGTAATGCCCCAAAGGAGAAATCCCATTTCCGTTATTTCTGTGTGGTCCAGGCCGATGGTGACAATATCGGCACAACCATTTCACACAAAGGATTGAAAGACGGCGACATAAGTGAGATCTCCCAGGCATTGGTCGACTTTGGTTCCAAAGCTACAGACCTCATTAACAAATTCGGCGCACTCCCCATCTATGCCGGTGGCGATGACCTGCTCTTTATTGCCCCGGTCATCGGTAAGGATGGCTCCAAACACATTTTCAATCTATTGGACGAACTGGAAAGCGTGGCTTTCAAAAAGGTACACGACACAGTAGAGAAGTTACACTTGAAAAATGACGAAGGGAAATATATAGAAGCCTCGTTGTCGTTCGGTGTTTCCATCACCTACCACAAGTATCCTCTTTACGAGGCATTGGAAACGGCACGCACTCTGCTATTAGAGAAAGCAAAGGGCATTAATGATAAGAAAGCCATCGCATGGAGTTTGCGCAAGCATAGTGGTGGCACGTTCGAGGCCAAGTTCTCAAGAAAAGGCAGCAATCTTTGGAGTCAATTCCTAGATTTGATTAAAGCCACCACCGACGACGACACCGTATCTGCCATTGCACAGAAAATCCGTCAGGAGGAAGCTTTGGTTGACATCGTTCTTGAAAGTGAACGCCAAGAAGAACGATTGGATGCTTTGTTTGAAAAAGTATTGGAATTCGACAACAGCAAAAAGGCATATTTTGATGCCGTGAAAGCCATCATGCCTACTCTATACAAGGTTATTGGAGAAGAGAAAACACTGTTCACCAAAGCACTATATTGTTTATTACGTACAGCAAAATTCATTAAAGGGGAGGACTTGCACGATGAGTAAATATCAGATTACACTTACACCTGTAGACAAATTCTTCTTCGGGGGTGACATGACTTTCAAAGTAGGAAGTCAGGATGATGATTTCAACGATCGGTATTCTAGCTATATCATCCAATCTCAACATTTTCCGCAACAGACATCACTGTTGGGGATGTTGCGGTTTCTTATCTTACGGAATGCCGGAGAGAAGGTGTTCAAGGATGGGAGAATCATTGAAAAGAGGGAAGCCAAGAAACTGATAGGAGGCAAGAGTTTTTCGGTGAATGCGGACCATGTAGAAAATGATTTTGGAGCCATTAAGAGTCTCACCCATGTCAGAATAAGGGAAGAAAGCAATAGACAGACAGTCGACCTGGAATTCAAACCATTATACGACAAAGAACTGAAATGGGAAAACAGCTCTGTGGGCACCTCAAACTTCAAGGAGATCCGCATACCAGCTTTGGTAGACTACAATCCCAAGAAGTCCCTTTTGCCATGCCTTACTGATGGTGTAGAACTGAGCCAGCATTTTGTTGAAGACCGCCGTATGGGAATCGACCGTGACATCAAGACAGGAAAGACAGACAAGAATGCTCTTTTCAAGCAAATCTCCTATCGTTTCAACAACAAGGATGGGAAACAATACTGCTTTGTTTTCGAAGCAGAAGTCGACGAAAGCATAGATTTGGAGAAATACAGTGGCCAGATGGTAACTGTAGGAGGTGACAATTCCCTGTTCATCATAGGCATATCCAAAGACTTCAATGACATCTGCTCTGCTTTGCCTATAGGAAAAGCCGTCTATGCGCTCTCCCCCATCTTTCTTAAGCGAGAAGAAGTGGAAAAAGCTACATTTGCCATTACGCGACTCATGCCTTTCCGTTTCTTGGAATCTGAGATGGAAAAAACAAAGTCATACCACATTCTCAACAAAGAATTAAAACGGAGTAAGAAATATGAACTTTATGCACCTGGCTCCATTTTCTATTTTGATGATGACGCAAAGAAAGAAGAATTCATCAAGAAGATAGAAGCCAAGAAGGATTTCCGTCAAATCGGTTACAACGAATTCAAATAATAATAAATACAGAATAATTATGAAAACGCATGTTGTTTTAATTACAGCAAAGACCAACATTCATGTTGGTAATGAAAACGGTGGTGAATTTACCATTATCGACAAAGCCATCCAGCGTGATGCGCTCACGAATCTGCCTTGCATCAATTCAAGTTCACTCAAGGGCGCCATCAACGAATTTTGTACAAAAATGTTTAAAATGGATGCAAATAATCGCAGCAAGCTATTTGGTTCCGACAAGCTTGGAGATGTAAGTGGATCCCAAAAAGGCGAGGCCATCTTCTTCGATGCCAAATTGCTTTTCCTCCCCCAGCAAGATGAGAAGACTCTCTATCATTACGTCACCACTGCCGACATCCTCAAGATGATGGTCGACAGGGTTAATCTTTTCCTGCCATCTTTCAATTATGAGAAAAAAGAACTGAATGGAAAGGAAGTAAATGTGATTTCTAACGAAATGATGGATTCTCTATGCAACAACGACAATCTCCCCATCATCGCCCGCAACACTTTGGAGAATGGTGAAAGCAAAAACCTTTGGTACGAACAAGTACTGCCTGCAGAAACTGTTTTCTATACCATTATCCAGGAAGAAGGCGACATATTGAAAGAAGCCTTAAAAGACAAAATCGTTCAGATAGGTGCCAATGCTACTATAGGGTATGGCTACTGCAAGTTTGATTTCATAGAAGTGGAGGGTTAATTATGGCTACTGATAAAGAACGTAAGAATAAATTGATTAAAATGGCCGATGAGGTAATCCGCAACTCCTCGATATGCAAGAACGGGGTCATAGAGAGCGAGTCATTCAACGGTCAGATAGCGGCATTCTCCGTGGCCGTCGCTATGTCGGGACTAAAACCTGCCATGGCCATATATTTCAGTGAAACGGGAAATTCGAGCATCGACAAATCCGTAATTGTTGATTTGTTGGCCGATATGTACTGCAAAGACGAGGAAACGTCAATTGATAAAAAAAGTTTCTTTGAGAAGGTAATCAACGCCGAGGGTAAGGACGAACAATTGCTTCGAAACTTGATCATCGAATACGCCATTGCACTCAAGTTAGCCATCAGAACATTTAAATTTAAGAAATCATGAGCTATAATCTGCATCTATTATACTACAAGGACTACTTCAATGGCTTGGATTTTTCCTATTTGGCAGATAAGGAAGACGCCCCAAACTCGGTCAAGAAGGCCATCAAGGAAAAGAATGATGCCTTATGTAAGGCAGGCCAATTGCAACCGATTCCCTGCCCTATAGGCACCACCCACACCTTGCAATTCAAGGTTCTCTATCCTGGTCTGGTTACTGGTGTGGGAATCGGACATGAGGCAAAAATCGAAGGCGAGTTCAAATTGGGAATGCACTTCGACTGGACGCATGGCATGCCTGTCATCTATGGCTCATCGGTGAAAGGGATGTTGAGAGCATATTTCAAGGATATCTTTAACCCCCAAACAAAAAAAGAAGAAGAAACCGACAAATTCAAAGTCGACATCTTCGGAGAAGACAATAAAGACAAGAAGAAGGGTTACAAGAATGAGAAATCCATTTACGACCGGGACATCTTCTTTGATGCTGTTATCCTGAAACCCGATAAGAAAGGGCGTATTCTATGCACCGACTCCATCACTTCCCATCTCAAGGGCCCTCTGAAGAATCCTACCCCCATCACATTCATGAAAATTGCCCCCGGGTGCACCATAGAGTTTAGATTCAAACTGGTGGATTCGAAGATCAAGTTCAAAGACAGTGACAAGACATTGGTGATGAAAGCAGAGGAAAAACTTGAGATTTTCAAAACCATCCTTGAGACCGTGGGCATTGGTGCCAAGACCAACGTGGGGTATGGTCAGCTGAAAGCTATTAAATAGAGCATCATGAGTAAGACATTAGTCAATATCATTACCGAAGACAACCCCATCCCCGCCTACCTCTTCATCAAGGAGAAATACGAGGTTGGTGACCGGATGATGTATATCTCGGCTAAAGATACTGAAGAAGACCTCGATGCGTTGTCGGAACTGTTCAACGTTCCGGCAACGCATATCGATGAAATCGTACTCAAGAACGACATCGACGAGTTGTCGTACGAGAAGATATGCCGTGCTGTTCTAGCTCGTCTGAATAGCGAGACACAGTATTGTGTCAACCTGGCTGGTGGAACACGTTATATGGCACTTGCCGTACAACAGGTTTTCGAGAAATTCAACACACAGTTTTTCTACGTTCAGGTAGAGGAGAACCTCATCGTGCAGTCGGTGTTCGACGATGGCATCTACAACAACGACGACCTTTTCTATCCCATCAAGTACAAGATGTCGATAGCGGAGTATCTGCGTGCCCATGAGATACAGCACAAACTCCTCGAATACGACCACCTTCCCATCCGTTCTGAGGCAGAGGCTAATCGCTTGTTCCAACTGTTTTCCCAAAACCAGTTGACCCATCATGATTTCGAGGTGATGGAGAAGCTGAGAATGCACTATCGGAATAGGCGACGAATCAATATCAGTGCTATAGAATCATCCACCAATCCCAATCATCCCGCTATCCCCCATCTTTCGACCTTCCTCCGCAATCTTCATTTCATTCCGAAAAACAATGGGATGCTCTATCGTGACGAACTGGAATACCTTACCGGAGGATGGTTCGAAGAATACGTCTATTATCTGGTGAAGAACAACATCAAACCCGATGACCTGGCTCTCGGGGTGAAGATTTCAAGAGCGGGGGTAAGGCACAACAACGAGTTGGATGTGATTTTTACCAAGGGCAACAAACTTTTTGTGATAGAATGCAAGACAGGTGTGCAGACGGAACGGTTGTTCAATGAAATCGTGTACAAACTATGCGCCATCAAAGAAGCCTTGTTGGGTGTGTCGTGTTATTCTTATATCTTCTCCTTGAAAAAAGACGAGACCAATGACCTGAAGCGCATTGCCGACAACATGGGCATTACCTTCGTCGACCATGCTATCCTTCTCACACCGCGCAAGCTGAAACAGGCGATGGCAAATATGAACGCTTTGGCAAAGAATTGCTAAACAAGCGGAGTTGATGTTAACAAAATCACAACACCTATATTATGGAACTCGTACTCAACACTTATGGAGTGTCGCTCAACCGCGAGAACGACGGGTTTGTCATTACATCCAAAGACGGGCGACAATATAATATGTTGTTTTTCGTAATGTACGACATTGAGAGCAATAAGGTGAGATACAACGTGGTGAAGTATCTCGAGAGGATGGGGTGTTTTCGTATTCAGAAATCCATCTTCCTTGCCGATCTGAGTATCCAAAAGTACGAGACCATCAAGAGCGACCTGGCCGAGGTGCAGTCGCTCTACGAGAACCACGACAGTATTATTGTCTGCCCCGTCTCTTCAGATTTCCTTCAGAGTATGAAGGTTATAGGGAAGCATATCAATCTCGATGTGATTACAAGAAGTAAAAACACGCTTTTCTTTTAATAAAGTTTAACGAAATCGCTCTTTGACATATTGAACAATTATTGTAACTCTGGCCTTTGGCCGAAAGTACTCACGTTCGGGCAATCCCAAATGTATTTTGGAATCCCTCTCACTTAACCGTACTTTTGCACCTCCTTAGAAAACACACTTTTTCTGATCCATTTGTAAACAAAAGCGAAAACTATGCGGCTGAAAACCGCATCAATAAAGGAAAAGTCTTATTAAGAGTCAGTGACCATCTTCCATTACAATAAGGATTAAGACATGGATCTTTAGACTTAGAGCCTAGTAAATCGCAAATAGTCAGTGACCATCTTCCATTACAATAAGGATTAAGACTTACTCTCCTTTGGATGAATTCTAAGAACAGTCTTGGTCAGTGACCATCTTCCATTACAATAAGGATTAAGACTCTCTACAGGCATAACCTGCAAAACCACCAATAAGGGCCGTCAGTGACCATCTTCCATTACAATAAGGATTAAGACCACAGTGATTTCGATATCACAGCATTTCACAATGCAGGGGTCAGTGACCATCTTCCATTACAATAAGGATTAAGACAGTATCATATTGATACACTGTCTTGATTGTGAACTCAGTCAGTGACCATCTTCCATTACAATAAGGATTAAGACTTTAGCCCATAATGGCGTTATCAATGATGCGTGTTTCGTCAGTGACCATCTTCCATTACAATAAGGATTAAGACTGCCCTTTACTACGCAGTAGTAAAGTTTCTTCTCGGTCAGTGACCATCTTCCATTACAATAAGGATTAAGACTCGGTAACCTGGAACTCGTGGCCATACACCTTGTGCGTCAGTGACCATCTTCCATTACAATAAGGATTAAGACTCGAGTTGTGCCCACGAAGTGAGCGAACGGAGCGATGTCAGTGACCATCTTCCATTACAATAAGGATTAAGACTATATCATACTCAATTTTAAATATATTACTAAAGTTTCGCAAGTGTTTTGACACCTGCATAATTTAACATAAAAAAGGAATAAAAAAAGCTTCGAAGTTTGCTCAACTCATTGGAAATGAGTAACTTTACAATCGCCAAACCGTAAAGTTC
>Ga0256407_10006293_pt1 | contig 18442 bp, 15 predicted proteins | sample RumenRJG_04DNA_FD_193489 | JGI IMG/M metagenome (GOLD analysis project Ga0256407, IMG submission 193489) | Bovine rumen microbial communities from Lethbridge, Alberta, Canada - RJG_04 | ecosystem: Host-associated > Mammals > Digestive system > Stomach > Rumen | place: Canada: Alberta...
GTAAATAATACCGCTTAATACTCATCCTCGTCGAAGAAGAAGTCTTCTTTTGTCGGATAGTCTGGCCAAAGGTCTTCTATTGATTCGTAGGGTTCACCCTCGTCTTCTATTTCTTGTAAGTTTTCAACTACTTCCATAGGTGCTCCGGAACGGATAGCGTAGTCTATCAGTTCTTCCTTTGTGGCAGGCCAGGGAGCATCTTCAAGCTTCGATGCCAATTCTAGAGTCCAATACATAGTTCTGTCTTTTTTTTGCAACGGCAAAAGTACTACTTTTGAAATATAAAACAAGTACTTCTGCTTATTTTATTGTTAAACTTTTCTAAATTTCCAAATTTATTCTTTATAGATTATATAAAATGCTCACTTAAAGCCTGTTATGTAGTATCTCCCATGCGTTAATTTCGTGTTGATAAACAGGATACCCCAGTTACGGATATCAAATAATACGCTGACTTTGTTGTCTTGAAGTATGATGTTCCATATCTCAGGAGCCAGAAGGAGATTTTTAATAATGCATATCGTTTGTTCGCCTGTTTTGCTAAGCAATAGTTGTTCTGTTTCAAGGAAGTTTTGGGGCTGATTATAACAGACTATACCCAAAGGGTCCTGTCTTTCTATGGTCTGTGCTACATTGTCGTTTGTGTAGAATTCTATTTTTGCAGTTGTGCAGCCTGCTGAAAGATATCGGGAACTGCCTTTCCACTCTGCCGGCATGATGATGCTTTTGGCTTGGGCGAAATTGGCAATTCTAAAAAGCATTTCATCTTCTTGGACCGTGTTTATTTCGTCGGGTCGTCTGCTTTTCCGCAGTTCGCCATAGGCATAATAGGGTATCTTCTGCCTGATGACATCATGCAGGAAATTGAAGGCAAATGGCGATTGTACACCATAGCCCCTTGTGTTTAGCCATCTTCGCAGGAACATATTTTTCATAAGCTTGCCCCGTTTTCAAAGAACGTGCAAAATTATAAATTTTCGGATTAATGCATTTAATAATTAAAGTTTTTTATATTTTTGCTATTGTAAACATAATCATAACTAAATTAACAAAGAGAAATGAAAAAGTATTTAGCAGAAATGGTAGGTACGTTCGTACTTACACTTTTAGGATGCGGCACGGCCGTTAGTTTAGCGTGTGGTTCAGACACTGCTTCTGTTGTTGGTACAGCTTTTGCTTTCGGTCTTGCCGTTGTAGCAATGGCTTACACCATTGGTGGTATCAGTGGTTGCCACATTAATCCAGCCATCACCCTTGGTTGTCTTCTTTCAAAGCGCATTGACGCTAAGGATGCTTGCGGTTACATGGTATTTCAGGTTATCGGCGCAGTTCTCGCTGCTGCTGTTCTTTTCCTCATCACTAGTGTAACAGCTACACCGTTTGAAGGTACCACAACAGGAGCCAACAGTTGTGCAGGTGCTGGCAGCCAGTTGGCTGGTCTGGTTGTTGAGATTGTCTTGACCTTCATTTTCGTTCTGGTTGTTTTGGGTACAACAGACGCAAAGAAGGGTGCAGGCAATTTTGCTGGTCTGGCTATCGGTCTGAGTTTGATTTTAATCCACTTGGTAGGTATCCACTACACTGGTACTTCTGTCAACCCGGCTCGTTCCATTGGTCCGGCGTTGTTTGAAGGCGGTCAGGCTCTCACAGACCTTTGGGTTTTCATCGTAGGTCCGTTTATCGGCGCTATCTTGAGCGCATGCGTTTGGAACGTATTGACAGACAAAGACTAATTGTTTGGTATAATCATAAAAAATGCTCCTCTTGCCGGGGAGCATTTTTTTATTTTCAAATCATATATTGCATTAAATAAAGCGGGATATTAAAAATCTGCCTGGATGCTATATGGAACACCATTAAGTACTTCCAGACAGCCGCTGTATTGTGTACCGTAATCTGTTTGGCGCGTATCTACAGTAGTGTCGCAATATACGGAGACATACCACTTGCCAGGTTTGGGGTTGTTGATAACCAGTTTCTTTTCACCGCCGGAACCTAAAGCCTTGTCGGTCGCTGTGCCGAGAAATGCAAATTGGCCAGCCTGTGCCAGCAGATAGAGGTCGAAATCACTATAACCGGGCTTGGCTTTCAGTTGCAGGGTCACTTTGTCTGTCCCCTTGGGGATATCCAGCGTAAAATGATGGTATTGTCTGTCTCCTATAGCGGTGTAGTCTGGGTTGTTGTCGTGAGTGAAACAATACATCTTTCTTTCCCTGCCGTTTACCAGTTTATCTTTAATTACAGGAGTGCCGGTACCGTCAAGGGCATATTTTACCAGGGAGCACATCAAATCCAGTTTTTCTCCGGTCTTGACCAGTTCAGGATGAGAGCCACATAGAATGACGCGGCCGCTCTTGTCACTCTCCTTACGCGCCCAGATACAGGGGAAACCTTGTATACTTTTCTTCAGTTTTAAGTCTGTACGTCCCTCTATGTCGTAACGCGCCAATATCTCGGTATCCTCAGGCCAAAGGGTGTCTGTCACCGCATAGCCTCCGCCGTTATGATAGAGGCTGTCAATTTTCAAATCTCCACCGAAGTCACAATATTTCAGGAGAGGTGAGTTTTTGTCAAATGTGATGTTAGTCTGCGAAGTAATGATGCCTGTACTGATGGTCAGGCCAGGCCATATACCATAGTATGCGTCCAAATATTTCAGTGTGTCACCCTTTACCGCCCTGCTGCCGATGAATGCACCGGCGCATGAACCCAGATAGCTGCCGCCGTTGCGTATGTATTGCCTTATGCGTTCGCGCACCAGCGGTCCCATGGATCTGCCGTGCCTTGCCGCAGAGCCGCCGTTGGTATAGAGCATCCTGAAGCGTGGAGCGCCGTCGGGATAGAGCAGCACGCCGTTTTCGTCAATAGGAGAGCCTCCGAATACCTGCCTCTGCGAGAGAGTGTCGGCTATGCTGTAGTATGTCTTTTTCTGGCTCTTTCGGGGAGAACATATAAAAGCCTCAGTCTGAAGTTCCAGAAAGTGCGCTGAAGGGAAATTCATGTAGGAGGAAAGATTAATGCCTCCGTCAATAAACATGTCTTTGTAAAAACCTTTTCCGCCTTGTGCTGCAGCAAGTCCAGTACAGAATGCCCATAAGCAGATGAAAACTGTTTGTCTCATATATAAATAGGTGATATTGAGTTTGTAGATATTGCAAAGTTACACTTTTTCTATACAGAAACATTCCTTAAAACAGAAAAATGCTAAGAGAACAAACAAAAAGGTAATAATTCATACATGAGTTCTATGAAAAAAAAGACAGGTTACTTCCAGGCGGCTACCAGACGGTGCATGACTTTCGTCCTTCCCCTGCGTGCCCATCGGCATATCGGAAAAGGAATAGTGATATAAGCTTCATACCATCCTATGGAATATATGTTCCATGCTGTGGAATCAAGTTTCCATACAGCGGAATGTACGTTCCGTCCTATGGAATGGAAAATATATCGGAAAGAGCTGTGCTTGTGTGACGTCGGGGCAGACGGGGGAATAACCTGTTTTTATAGGGAATACAGGTTATCGGATAACAATCTTATGTGCTGAGATGCTGTTGCGCGTTTGTATGCGGATGAGATAAACACCTTTGGGAAGGTTGTTGAAATACAAAATTTCTTCCTGTCCTCGCTCAGGGTAAGAAAAGTTTAGGCTATACATTTGGCGGCCGTCTAAGGCATGCACTGTCACTTTGGCAAAATTCTCGCTGCTGTTAAACAAGAGCCGCCACTGGTTGTTTTCCTTCAATATGGTAACGGGCTGCTCGGTGTTGCGCACGGTGGATATGCCAGCGTTGATAGCCAATACAGATTTGAGACCTTCATAAGCCTGAATCTTGCCATAGCCGTAACGGTAATTCCATTCCTGATGGTTTTGTCCATTGAAAGGCATGGATGTGGAGTGCAAGATATCAAGAATCTGCTTGTGGGTCAAGTCTGGGTTGGCTTCCAACCACAACGCGATGATGCCTGTCACAACTGGTGTCGCCATAGAAGTGCCTTGCATGGCGCCATAATAGAATTTTTCGCCGTCAAAGATGTTAATCTCAGAAATATAATTGTCTAATATAAAACTTTTGTTCTTTCCGTTATATGCGGAAATTAACCACTGCCCTGGGGCGCAGACGTCGGGTTTTTGTAAGTTGTCCAGAGAAGGGCCGACCGATGAGAAAAAGGAAAGGTCGCCTTCGGTAGCAGACGAAGTTACTGACGTGCCTTTGTACGTCTTAAACCTCTTGGAGGAAGTGTAAGACCCGATGGCAAGAATATGTCTGCCAATGGCTGGACTGTTGATTTGATTACTTCGGTCAGGGTCGCTGAATTTCGTATTAGGGGAGAGCATGAAACAGCCTGGCTCTACCCAACTGTGGACTCTGCTCCCTGTTTTGCCTGTAATACATATGGCAAATTTCTGCTTATTCTGCTGAATCAAATCTACCGGACCGCCGGAGAGTGATGCATAGACTTGTGTCTCATAGCGTCTGGTATGTTCGTTGTGGAAGGCGTAAATTTCGCTGCCGGAGTTATACCATGTTAAAGTAGGGATTGGTGTCAGAGTCTTGGTATCTGTGTTGTAAAGATAGGGTTCAAGGGTGTATTCTGCCGAATCTTCGCCGACGAGATACAAATATATTTCCTCTTCCCCTCCATCGTCAATAAGGAAGAAAGCTTGCTCGCCTTCTGACGTAAAATCGTACATGGCATGGATATAGTCGTTACCTTCATTTCCTGCAGCGGAAACAATATGACCGCCGTTTATTACCATAGTGTCCAGCACCATAGAGAACTCTTCATATCCATCGTGAGCGTGAATGTTTGACCCCAGACTCATGTTGGCAACCCATGGCATGCCACGCTTTTCTGCTTCTGTCCTGATAAGATCCATTCCGTTAAGCAGGTTGGCATCAGACAAATCACTGCATCCCACAGCCACAATTTCTGCGCCTGGTGCAATGCCGTAATAGGTGGAGCTGCCCATGGTTTTTCCGCCGGCGGCAATACCTGTGACATGAGTTCCGTGACACTCGTCAACGCCATCGGTCTCTTCGGCGATGATGTTGGCAGATCCATAAATGGGGGAAGTTTCGGTTTCGCCCATATTCCATGCAGCGATGATGCGTGTAGAGTCTTTTGATTCACGAAAAGCCAGATGGTCGTATTCAATACCGCAGTCGATGATGCCTATAATTACTCCCTTGCCCGTGTAAGGTGTCTCAAGACCTGTTCCGTTCAGGATTTGGTCTGCTTCAGTCGCAGCACGGGCCTTGTCCATGAGCAGACGTTTGTGCCTGAGTCCGACAATACGCTTCACAGTGGATAGTTGGCTGACTTCTTCTATTTTGTCAACAGGTACATAGGCCGTCAGTGCGCTGGCGGAAATGTCATGAGCACAAATGCCCATAGAATCAAGTTTGGCTTTGACATCAGCGGTATGAGAGCAGTAAATGGCAAGATTTATTTTCTTTGTCGCTGTGACACCGGCGGAAAGGCCACGAGAGCGGGCTGCTTTCTGAAAGCCAATCTGATGAGATTGCCGAATGAAACTCTGTAATTCAACATTAATTTTGGAAGGAGCATAGCCATTGTCGGCGGCAACTGAAATGATATTGAGGTTGCTTGACAACAGAAAACATATGATATAATGGACAAATTTCATTTGCTATGCGGATGTGTTCAAAGCCTGGAAATGATGAAGTTACGCCAATATTCCTTTGAGGGTGGCACTAGACGCTTCAGTGATAGTAACACGTACGTGTTCGCCGGCATGGTGGTTTCCTTTGTCGAAGACAACCATTTTGTTTTGTGGTGTGCGGCCGCAAAGCTGTTGCGCTGACCGCTTAGAAAGGCCTTCGACCAGTACGTCAAAAGATTTTCTGATATCCGCCTGATTGCTTTGCAGGCTTAATTCGTTTTGCAAGGCTATCATTTCATTGAGGCGGCGAATTTTTGTCTCTTCGGGAACGTCATCTTCAAAATGGCGTGCGGCAAATGTGCCGGGACGCTCACTGTAGCGGAAGAGGAAAGAAGAGTCAAAGCGGCACAGACGCATCAGCGAGAGAGATTCCTGATGGTCTTCCTCCGTCTCTTGACAGTATCCGCAAAACATATCTGTAGATAGCCCGCAGTCGGGAACGATGTCGCGGATGGCTGCCACGCGGTCCAGATACCATTCACGCGTGTATTTGCGGTTCATCAATTTTAATATCTTGTTGCTTCCGCTCTGTACGGGAAGGTGTATGTGATGGCAAATGTTAGGCATTTGTGTCATTGCGCGGAGGAGATCGTCGCTCATGTCTTTTGGATGAGAGGTCGTAAAACGGACTCGCATATCAGGAGCAGCTTCAGCGACTTTGAGGAGCAAATCAGGGAAAGACACTGTCCCGTTTTCCGTATCCCACTTGTAGGAATTTACATTCTGTCCTAAAAGTGTCACTTCCTTATAGTTATGGTCTTGTAAATCTTTGACTTCGGCGAGAATACTCTCCACGTCACGGCTGCGCTCACGTCCTCGAGTATATGGTACAATGCAGTAATGGCAGAAATTGTTGCATCCTCTTGTGATAGAGACAAAGCCAGCGATGCGGTTTCCGCTGATGCGACGAGGCATGATGTTGCGATAAGTCTCTGTAAGCGACAACTCTGTGTCCATAGCTGTGGTGCCCGTTTCTGCCTGAGCGATAAGATGAGGTAAATTAAGGTAGCTATCGGGGCCGGCGATGATGTCGACATGACAATTGGAGATAAGGCTGTCTTTTGTGCGTTCTGCCATACAGCCCAAGACACCTATGATGAATTTTTTGCCTTGACGGCGTCGTGCGTTCAGAGCATCAAGCCGGTGAAGTATTTTTTGTTCAGCATTGTCGCGGACAGAACACGTGTTCAGAAAAATAGCGTCAGCTTCTTCCTCATTCTGACATATATCATAGTCTGCCATCTGCATGATGGCAGCGACAGTTTCGCTATCCGCCACATTCATCTGGCATCCGTAAGTCTCAATGTACAATTTTTTCATAGGGGTATGCAAATTGAATGCAAAATTAATCAAATCTCTGTAATTAAGAGACACAAACCCTGATGCAGAGGAAAAGACTTAGTGCGATTCCAGCCAATTTTTCCCCCAGCCGCAATCTGCCACAAGAGGTACACTTAGATTGCAAGCATGTGCCATTTCGTATTGCACGATGGCTTGTACTCGCTCCTTTTCTTCGGGCAGGACGCTGAAGTTTAATTCATCGTGTACTTGCAGAATCATCTTTGACTGGATGTTTTCTTCTTTAAATCGTTTAGCGATGCGTATCATTGCGACTTTGATGATATCGGCGGCACTGCCTTGGATGGGTGCGTTGACGGCATTACGTTCAGCGAATTTCCTGACGACAGCGTTTTGTGAGTTAATGTCGGGCAGATATCTTCTACGCCGGAATATAGTCTCAACGTATCCTTGTTGGCGCGCCGTTTCAACGATTTGTTCAATATAGGATTTAATGTTCGAGAAAGTTGCGAAATAACTGTCGATGAGTTCTTTGGCTTCGCTGCGGCTGATGCCAATCCTTTGAGATAGTCCGAAAGTCGTTATGCCATAGACAATGCCGAAATTTGCGGTCTTGGCCTTTCGACGCTCATCAGAAGTGACATCTTTAATATCTTTATGATATATCTTTGCTGCAGTTGCGGCGTGAATGTCGTGTCCTTCGATAAAAGCCATTTTCATCTGTTCATCATTGCTGAGGTGGGCAAGGATGCGCAATTCTATTTGAGAATAGTCGGCAGAGAAGAACAGTTGGCCAGATTCAGGAATGAAAGCTTTCCGGATTTCTTTGCCGTCTTCACCTCTGACGGGAATGTTTTGCAGATTTGGGTCGCTGGAGCTGAGCCGGCCGGTAGCAGTGACAGCCTGATTGAAAGAAGTATGGATATGCTGTGTTTGCGGATTAACAAGGGTGGGAAGGGCGTCAACATATGTGCTGAGCAGTTTCTTCATTGCACGGTAGCAGAGTATAGGTTCAATGATGGGACTCTTGTAGCGTAGAGCCTCAAGCGTCGCTTCAGAAGTCTCATATTGTCCAGTCTTGGTTTTCTTGGCTTTACTGTCCAGTTTCAGGACATCAAACAGGATTTCTCCCACTTGACGAGGGGAGGATATGTTAAAGTCGCGGCCACTGATGTCGTGGACTTGCTTCTCATAGTTTTTCAAGCGTTCATTAAACAATACAGAAATATCTTTTAACACGTTGGTGTCAATTGTGACGCCATTATATTCCATGTCTGCCAGAACGGGCATAAGCGGCATTTCAATATCTTCAAAAAGTTGGTATTCTTTGTTCTTGTTGAGTTCATCCTCCAGGAGAGGCTTCAGACGCATACAGAAATCGGCGCGTTGGGATGTGGAGTCAGCGCATACGTTGAGAGGGAGCACCTCCATGTTCCATGTTGTTTTCATCTTTCCAGAGAAAAATGAATCAATGTTGATGGTGTCGCTGTGCAGATAGGTATCTGCCATAGAGGCTAAAAAATGTTTCTGCTCAGGTTGGATGACATAATGTGCCAACATGACATCAAAGAGTTTTCCTTTCAACTCTATATTGTAGCGGCGCAAGACAAGGAGAACATATTTCAAGTTGAAGCCTACTTTGGTCGTATTCTTGTCCGACAGGATAGCACGGATATAATTTACGGCGTCAGCATCGTTTTCTTTAAAAGGAATATAAATAGTGTGCCCATCGGATGAAGCTAATGAAAAACCTATGATTTTAGCGTCAATAGCTACGGTGGAAGTTGTGGCGATGGCTAAACCAACAGTTTTTTCTTCCTGAATTTTTTTCAAAAAAGATTCTCTTTTTTCTTTTGTATCAGCGATTTCGTATCTTGCTTGAATAGTTTTTGATGCGCTGAGATTTGTTTTTTTTGAATCAGTCGGACTCTCACCCGAAAAATTTCCAAACAAATCGAGTTGGACAGGGCCTTTCGGCTCGGATTTTTCCTCTACGCCGCAAATGGATTTTAGTAAGGAACGAAATTCCAATTCTTCAAAAATTTTTCTGACTTTCGTTTTGTCAATTTCTTTCAAGCGCACTTGCTCTTCATCAAAAAGGATGGGAACGTCAGTTTTGATTGTAACCAGAAATTTGGAGAAAAGAACTTGTTCCTTGTTTTGGATAAGATTTTCTTGCAATTTACCTTTGACTTCTTCTATATGTTCATAGATGCCCTCAATAGAACCGAACTTGTTGATAAGTGAAACGGCAGTCTTTTCGCCCACGTTAGGACAGCCAGGAACATTGTCTGCGCTGTCGCCCATGAGTCCGAGCATATCTATAACCTGCAACGGACTTGAGAGGCTGTATTTTTGATTCACTTCGGTAGGACCGAGTATTTCTGCCTGACTTTTGCCATGTGAAGGGCGTATAATCCTGATGTTGTTGGTAACAAGCTGACAGTAATCTTTATCAGGCGTAACCATGAATGTCTCGAAACCTATGGCCGCTGCACGTGTGGCTAAAGTGCCGATGACATCATCAGCCTCATAGCCTGGTTCTTCAAAAATGGTAATATTAAATGCGCGGATAATGTCTTTGATAATGGGTACAGACTCTTGTATCCCTTCCGGAGTTTTCTCACGCTGAGCCTTGTATTGCGGGAAAGCTTCGTGGCGAAAAGTAGGCCCCTTTGGATCAAAAGCGATACCGATATGTGTAGGCTTTTCTTTATCCAGAATTTCTTTGAGCGTGTTGACAAAACCGAAAACAGTTGAAGTGTTGAATCCTTTTGAGTTGATTCTCGGAGAACGCATCAAAGCATAAAAAGCACGGTAAATGAGTGCATATGCGTCCAATAATACAAGTTTGTTCATTGTTATTCTGTCTTTGTTCTGTAAAATTAAAGAATTTATACGAAGTAAAAGGCTATAATTTCGTAAATTTGCAATCTAAAAATAAGAGGGTGGAGTTATATTCTGTCATAAAAGAGCCGATAATAGACAACCTAAAATGTTTTAACAAGATATTTGATGAAACATTGTTAAGTACGAATCATTATCTTTCCCAAATATTTGTTTCAATGAACAAAAAGGGGAAACAGATGCGCCCTATATTACTGTTTTTGACAGCCAAAGCCTTTGGAACGATAAACCAGAATACATATCTGTCGGCTGTCACGTTGGAGATGCTTCACACTGCAAGTTTAATTCACGATGATGTCGTAGACGAGAGTGACAAACGGCGTGGCATCCCGTCAGTCAATGCAATGCAAGGAAACAAAGTAGCTGTGCTGGTTGGTGATTATATCTTATCTACCGCCATGCTAAAAGCTTGTTCAACAAATATGGCAATCGTTCACAGAATAGCTGAATTGGGCAGACAGCTATCGCAAGGTGAAATCATTCAACTGCGCAATTCTTCAGCAGAGAGTGTCTCTGAAGAGTCTTATTTGGAAGCCATCAGACTGAAGACGGCGGCGTTGTTCTCCATGAGTGGCGAGTTGGGCGCATTGTCTGTCGATGCTACGGATGATGTTGTTGCCAAGATGCGTCTGTTGGGAGAAATAATCGGTATATGCTTCCAGATACGCGATGATATTTTCGATTATTTTAATGACAATGTAGGAAAACCCACAGGTAACGATCTTGCCGAAGGTAAGTTGACTTTGCCGTTAATTTATGCTCTTTCACAGTATCCAGATGACAAAATGAAGGCGTTGACAACAAAAGTCAAGACTTTTACGATAACTACAGAAGAGAGAGCGGCATTAGTGGAATATGCCAAAGAAAAGGGTGGCATAGAATATGCACAAAAGGTAATGTTTGATTACGCACATCGGGCAAAGGAGATGGTGAAAGAAATCAAACAGCCGGAGATAAATCGAGCACTGATCAATTATATTGATTTCGTAACAAATCGGACTACATAAAAAAGAGCGAAGTTAATCGCTCTTTTTTATGTACCTATATTGTCACGTATGTTTGCGGGTTCGTGATAATTTATTAGAAGAGTTTAACCGGTGACCCTGTGAGGTCTGATAAGATATTGTTAGCCAAACTGCTTGCTCCAATGCGGAAGAACTCGGTATATAGCCATTCGTTTCCGAGAGTCTCTTTAATGATAGTATAGTAGGTCAGTGCGTCATCTACGCTCCTAACGCCTCCTGCAACTTTTATACCTATTTTCCTGCCGGTTTTATCGTGATATTCTTTTATTGCTTGGCACATCACATATACAGCTTCCGGGGTTGCACTGACATTAATTTTACCTGTTGAGGTTTTTATAAAGTCTGCACCGCTGTACATGGATAATATTGCTGCTTTCTTGATGTTTGAGGCGGTCTTTAATGCACCTGTTTCAAGAATTACTTTAAGGTTAGATTCTTCTCCGACAATGTCTTTGATTTCGCTGATTTCATCGCTGCATTGTTCGTAGTCGCCCATTAGAAAGAATCCCACAGGAAGGACTATGTCTATTTCTGTCGCACCATCCTTCATTGCCAGACTGGTTTCTATGGTTTTGATTTCGGGGAATGTCTGAGAGGAAGGGAAACCTCCTGTCACGCAAGTTACGGCTACGTCATCGGCCTCAAGCGACTGACTGACAATTTTTGCAAAACGCGGGTACACACAGATAGCTGCCGGGTGTGGGAAATTAGGATTCTTGTCGGTAAAGTCGTTGACTTTTTCTGTCAGTTGCAATACACTGTCTTCACTGTCTGTGACAGTCAAAGTCGTTATCTCAATCGTGCTGAAAAGGAAGCGTTTGACTTCTTTTGTATTGTTTTCTTCTTTTTTCTTAAGGATTTTTTTTACCTCTAATGCCACGTCTTCGTCTTTCAGGTTGAAGTCATAGAGGCCGAACGCTTGTTCGTATTTGCTCTTGTTTGCTTGTTCCATGTTGTTATTTTAGTTTTGGATTATTAATATGTCTTGTGGAGTCTCTCTGGTTTTTTTTATCAAAATTTCGTTGAAAAGCTGTAGTTAGATCTACATTAGTTTGGTTTGCCAAGCAGATAAGTACCCATAAAACATCTGCAATTTCATCTGACAAATCGTTTTGTTCACCAGGCTTGAACGATTGGTCTCCGTATGTCCTTGCCATTATACGTGCCAGTTCTCCGACTTCTTCCATCAGGCATGCCGTGTTTGTCAGTTCGCTGAAGTACCTGACACCATATTGCTTTATCCATTTGTCCACCATATCTTGGGCATCCGCAAGACTAAGACTTTCTTTCATTGATAATGAGGTTTATGCAAATATAGTCATTACTTTTGAAACGACCATGATTTATTCTTTGATTTTGCTGTCAAGACAGATTGTTACAGGACCATCGTTGAGTAGTTCTACCTTCATGTCTGCGCCAAACTCTCCTGTCGCGAATTGGCCAAGACATTGTTTTTGTATTTCTGCACAGAAATTTTCGTATAAAGGTACGGCTATATCGTGTCCTGCTGCTTTGATGTAGGAAGGGCGGTTGCCTTTTTTGCATGATGCGTAAAGCGTAAACTGACTGACAACCATGATATCTGCGTTAATGTCCAAAGCAGAAATATTCATGACTCCGTTCTCGTCTTCAAAGATGCGCATCTGCATGATTTTTTTGACGAGCCAGCCGATATCGTCTTCGTTATCTGCATCTTCTATTCCCAGTAGCAATAGCAGACCTTTGCCAATTTCTGATTTAAGTTTTCCGTCAATCGTGATACGTGCATGACTGACGCGTTGTAGAACGATTCTCATATGATTTATTGTTTGTCTTGATGAAGCGCATGATATAGATTTTCTCCTTTTTTCTTCCCGAGAAGATTTTGCAGTTGAGTTAAATCGGCATTCTTAATACGTTTAACACTTTTGAACTCTTTGAGTAATAAGTGTTTAGTAGATTCTCCTACACCTTTTATGCTGTCCAGTTCTGATGCAGTCTGGTGCTTGCAGCGCTTTTGCCTATGAAAGGTTATGGCATAACGGTGCACTTCATCCTGCATCCTTGTCAGTAGTCTAAACAATTCACTTGTTGTTTTCATTCCAATGGTTTGTGCTGGGAATCCATATAATAGTTCGTTGGTCCGGTGCTTATCGTTTTTTGCCAGACCTGCTATAGGGATGCTTAGATGCAGTTCATCTTCAATAACTTCCCTGACACAATTCATTTGCCCTATGCCTCCGTCCGTAATGATTAAATCGGGCATAGGCAGATTTTCCTCTATGTTGCGGCTGTAACGCCTTCTGACAACTTCTTGCATGGAGGCATAATCATCTGGGCCGACCACTGTTTTGATGTTGTATTTCCTATATTCGCTTTTGGAAGGTTTTAGTTTTCTGAAAACGACACAACCAGCTACAGCGTCAGTACCCGAAATATTAGAATTGTCAAACAGTTCTATCTGAACGGGCAATGTCGGCAGGTGGAGTGCATCTTTTATTTCTGTCATCAGTCGGAGAGTTTTCTGTTCTGGATGAGAACTTTCGACTTGTTTAAGTCTGTCAAACTTATATTGTTTGACGTTTAAGTGTGAGAGGTCCAGGAGTTTCTTTTTGTCTCCTTTTTGCGGGATGGTCAAAGTAACATCTGGATCCGGATATTCTATTTCAAAAGGAATGACAATCTCTTTGGATGTACTCTTAAAGCGATTACGCATTTCAACGATACCCATGACCAGAAGTTCTTCTTGACTTTCTTCCATTTTTTTCGTGTATTCAAAAGTGAAGGCTTGTATTATGCTTCCTTGCACGACATGCAGATAGTTTATATAGGCATGTTTGTCATCGGTTTCTATATTGAACACATCGATGTTAGTGTTGCTCGCATTGACAATCTCGCTTTTGGCTTGAAAACTGACGAGCATTTCGTATTTGTTTTTGATCTGTTGGGCTTCTTCAAAATTCAGGTCTTTTCCCAGTTGTTCCATCTCTGACCTCATTTCTTTGAGAATCTGGCTGATGTTACCTTTAAGAATTTCCCGGCTGTCATTGATGTGCTTTGTGTATTCTTCTTTGCTTTGTTCCCCTATGCATGGACCTTTACATTTGTGCATATGATAATTCAGGCACACTTTGAATTTACCCTTTTTAATGTCTTCTTCTTTGAGTGGAAGGCGGCATGGGCGTGGCTGATAGAGTTTATTTATTAATTCCAGTAGGGCATACATTGTGCCTTCATGGCTATAAGGGCCAAAATATTGTCCGCCTTTCAGGTCTATGCGCCTTGTTTTGAATATTCTCGGAAATTCCTCTTTTGAGATGCAGATGGAGGGATAGGTCTTGTCGTCTTTTAGGAGGATGTTATACTTTGGTTTGTATTTTTTTATCAGGTTATTTTCCAACAGCAGGGCGTCAGTCTCAGTCTCTACGACGATGTATTTTATATCCCGTATCTTGCTTACGAGCATGGCTGTTTTTTTGTTCTGTTCTTTGTTGAAATAGGAACTGACACGCCGTTTTAAGTTTTTGGCTTTGCCTATATATATGATAGTCCCAGTTTCGTCAAGATACTGGTAGCTTCCAGGTTTTTCCGGCATGTTGCGGATAATACCTTTTAAGTAAGCGTCCAATTTTTCCTGTTCCTCTTTTGTCATTGTTGTTACCAAAAAATTTAGTGCACTTTTATTTCTTTTTCAGCCAATTGTGTAAAAACTGTTCCACGAGGAACATTTTGTTTATCGGTGCATCAAAACGAGCAATACATTAATATCGCTTGGTGAAACTCCAGGTATTCTTTCTGCTTCGGCCAATGTCTCAGGTTCGATTTTTTCAAGTTTTTGCCGGGCCTCAGTGGAAAGTTGCATAAGTTCTTTGTAATTAAATTTTCCTCTGATTTTTATGGATTCCAGACGATGCATTTTTTCTGCAAATTGCTTTTCTCTTGCGATATATCCGTGGTATTTTAACTCTATCTCCGTCGTCTCTATGATTTCTCTGTTCAATTCTTTGATTTTGTCGTTTAAATCGGGAATAACTGATGAAAGGTTGCGGAAATTGAGCTCAGGGCGCACAAGGAGAGTTTCTAACTTGCAAGCGTGTTGAAGAGGAGTCGTCTTTAGCGATTCTGCCGCAGGATTTATAATATCCGCGGAAACAGAATTGTCCTTGCAGTAGCCGATTAAATCGTGTATGATGGTTTGCTTCTTGTTGAAGACGGCAGCTTTGTCTTCGTCTACAAGTCCAAATTGTATGCCATAGGGCGTAAGCCTTGCGTCGGCGTTATCCTGTCTCAGCAAGATACGATATTCGGCCCGTGAGGTAAACATGCGGTAAGGCTCATCGACGCCTTTAGTGACGAGGTCGTCAATCAGTACGCCGATATACGATTCGTCCCGTTTCATGACAAAAGAGGTCTCGCCTTTTACCTTGCGTGCGGCATTGATGCCAGCCACGAGCCCTTGTCCTGCGGCTTCTTCATAGCCTGTTGTGCCGTTGACTTGACCGGCGAGGAAGAGTCCTTTTACGACCTTTGACTCCAGTGAATGCCATAGCTGGGTTGGGTCGAAATAGTCATATTCTATTGCATAGCCCGGACGGTAAACGACAATATTCCTGAACGCTGGAATTTGTCGGAGTCCTGCCAGTTGTACCTCCAGAGGCATGCTTGAAGAGAATCCGTTCAGATAATATTCCTGAGTATCTGTTCCTTCGGGTTCAATGAAAAGCGGATGCTGGTCTTTGTCAGGGAAAGTGTGCAGTTTTGTCTCTATGCTCGGACAGTAACGTGGTCCTGTGCTTTGGATTTCCCCGTTGTATAACGGTGAATCCTTCATTCCTTTTTGGAGAGCTTTGTGTACTTCCTCGTTTGTGCTTCCGATCCAGCATGACAATTGGGGAAGTTTCCTCCCTGTGGAAAAATAAGAGAAACGGTGATAGTCTGTATCGCCTTTCTGCTCTTCCAGCAAGTTGAAGTCAATGCTCCTGCCATCTATGCGGACAGGTGTGCCTGTTTTTAGGCGACCGGTTTGGATACCATGTTTGCTGATTGATTCGGAAAAATGCAGGGAAGACGGTTCGGAAATTCTTCCGCCAGGTATATGGTTATGCCCTACGTGCAACAGTCCGTTGAGGAAAGTGCCTGCCGTCACAATCACGGCTGTAGCATATAAATTGACATTCCAGATAGTGCGTACGCCAACGACGGTACTATCTTTCACCAAAAGTTCCTCGGCCATATCTTGCCACAGGGAGAGGTTGGGAGTGTTTTCCAAGATTTCTCTCCATTTTGTACTGTATTTCATCCTGTCGCATTGTGCTCTGGGGCTCCACATGGCAGGTCCTTTTGAGAGATTCAACATGCGGAACTGTATAGCGGTCTCGTCTGTCACGATGCCCATCATTCCGCCAAGCGCGTCAATCTCTCTTACTATCTGTCCTTTGGCGATACCTCCTATGGCGGGGTTACAACTCATTTGCGCTATCTTCTCCATGTCCATAGTTACGAGACATGTTTTCACACCCATTGTGGCGGCGGCGTGAGCCGCTTCACAACCGGCATGACCTGCGCCAATGACAAGTACGTCGAAATGAAACTCTGTGTCCATCTTATTATTTTCAGTGCAAATTTACTCTAAAATTTGTTTATGAGCCGACAGGCGTAATGAAATTATAGATTGCGTGTGATGAAGAATGCCATAAGCCGGAGATGTACTATGTTCCATCCGATGGAATGACCGTCCTGAATAATGGAACCTGTATTCCGTCCTATGGAATATACATTCTGGGTAATGGTACGGAAAAATCATTGCGAAGGTAATGCGTAATTGTATCCGTTGGAAAGAGTTTTTCCTACTTTTTTTAGTTTAGTTGCCAAAAATGAGATGATTTTTTGCCAGGAATGACGATTTTCGCACAAAAAGGTGTTGTTTTAAAAAAAAATGCTTTATCTTTGCGATTTAAAATAAGCGCGTGTGCGCGAATTATATAATGGCGCTATGTGCGTTTAATTGTTTGAATGAAATGCAAAAGAATAAAAAGAAGCTAAAGATATTTTGTAAGAAATATTCAGGTTGTAGTCGGCTTTCGTCAATCGGTTGTTTGGTTTTGGGAATGTGTTGCATGCTGATGTTTGGGGCATGCAAGAGTGATATGGAAGATGACGGTGAGCAGCATGATATCCTTGCACAGTTTATGATGACACTTGGCAATACCATTCATGTTAAGCAGAAACAGGTTACGGAAGTTGTTCAGGGACAAGCTTCTCCAGTCTTCAGGGGTATGCGGGAAATTGTCATGATGCCGTTTAGGTCTTCCAGCCCTGTAACAGCATCCGATGTTCGTTATACGCCGAATATTGTTTTGCCTATTTTAGGAAGTATTCCGGAAATCACTACTCCCAATACCATTTCAAGACTAAATGCAGCTGGCAATTCGCAGGTTTATAAAGACGTGAATATAGCAACCCGCACCCGCTGGTTCTTATTTTATGGCAAAGCCATGGATGAAGATGAGTCTTATACAGAACTTCAAAAGAAAGAAGTAAACGGTGCGTTGACCATGACGGGAGAGACATCTACGTCACCTGCCGACATCATGTTTTCTCCGGTACCCATCTGTGATGCCCTTCCGGCGACAGCTACAGCTATGGCGGCATATCTGACAAATATCGTTGTCACGTCAGGGTGGAACGCCGTAACATCAGAAGGGAGTCCCTCTCTCTTTCGTATGCTGACTTCTGTTAAGCAATTAGAGGCCGGTGCTGGTGTGGATGTCCTGGCCGTTTTGCAAAAAATATACGACGCGGTTAAAAGTAATTCAGATGACATAAGTACTGCTATCGTAACAAACATGAAGATAGGCACTGGCGAAAACGACGTTCTTTCGGTTTCCGGAGAGGATGTATTATCATGGAGAAATACAGATTACGCAAATTATCCTTCATCCCTCGGATTGCCTGATGGCGCAGCCACTATAAAATGGAACAGCACTGAAAACCGTTTTGATGTAGTAACTTCCAGTACGGCTGCTAACATCGGAACAAACAACACGGTCCCGTTTACTCAGATTGCTTTTCCGGCACCGGTATATTATCGTGCCAACTCAAGCATAGCGGTAAGCAACAGCCAGTCTCTGGAAGAGTTGATAGCACTATATGAAGATGCTGATAACAGTTGGGACGATATACTTGCCGCTCACGACGACGGTAACGAAATAACGAAGGACACACGTGCTGTGGCCTTGGTTGACCCTGTAAAATATGCAGTAGGCCGTTTGGACCTGCGCATACAAGCCAGCGCTGCCACATTGACCGATGCCAACGATAACGAAGTTGACATGTCAAAAATAAAACTGACAGGTGTCCTCGTAACTGGACAGAGACCGGTAAACTTTGAGTTTGTCCCCATTACAACGGTGGGAACGCCGTTGTATACTATCTATGACAACCAGATTAACGGTAACATAAGCTTGACATACAATCAGGGTAAGAGTGACGAAAATGCCAGATGGAACCATACTCTGGTTTTGCCTACTCAGGCTGACGGTACAGA
>Ga0256407_10006295_pt1 | contig 18439 bp, 14 predicted proteins | sample RumenRJG_04DNA_FD_193489 | JGI IMG/M metagenome (GOLD analysis project Ga0256407, IMG submission 193489) | Bovine rumen microbial communities from Lethbridge, Alberta, Canada - RJG_04 | ecosystem: Host-associated > Mammals > Digestive system > Stomach > Rumen | place: Canada: Alberta...
ATTGACTGTATTCCCAATTTTGAGCTTATTAGGGAGTTGTGCTCTTTTGGTGGTAACCTTGTTGTTCTTTCACCTGAGTCAATCAGAGAAGATATTAAGAATCGACTTAGCGCACATTTAGACCAATACCAAGATTAAATGGATATCAACTCGCAGGAACATATCAAGTCAATTGCTCCAGACGTGGCCAAAGCCTATCAGCTTGGCAAGGAGCAGAAATACGACGAAGCGTATAAAACTCTTTTGCCTCTTTTTGAAGCAAAAGAAATTCCATCGTATTTTGAAGAGCCCTGCGGGTGGACTATCTATCGCTATCTGAAGAATAACGAGAACAGATTATCTTCAACGGAAATAAGAAAAGCATTGTCTTTTTATCTGTCTTTTGCTTCATGTAAGCCTAGTAATTTGCACTCGTGCATTATGGTGCAAGCTGTAAATTTGGAGAAGAAACATGAGAACGATTTTCGTTTTATTGAATTTTGTTTGCTGTGGAATTTGGAGTCTTGGCGTGATGAAGATTTCAAATCATCAAAATTGACAACAGAAGCTGGCAAAAATATAGAATATCAATCCTTGGTAGAAGATGTTGCAACCCGGTTGTATCGAGAAATGAAGACTCGTCATACAGAAGATTTCGCTACAAAACTCTTGCCTTTTTTTGAGAGAGTAAAAGGTTTATGCCCTAACAATCGCTTTATCGATATGTACATAGCCCAGTTACTTTATTGGCAAGGCAACACAGATGATTCTCTTGTTGCTTATAAAGCGATTCTGCGTAATTCCCCAGAATGGTATATCTGGAAGAGTCTGGGCGATATCGTTGATAATAACGATTTGCGCATTTCCTTCTATTGCAAGGCTTTAACAATGATGGGGGAAGAAGATTATATAGGAGACCTACGCCTTAAATTGGCCACCTTACTTATGGATAAGAATAAAGAACAAGCTGCTTATGAGATAGAACAATATATGAATACATATAAGGCTAATCGATGGAATATTGTAGGTGATGTATATATTCTACAAGGCAAGTTACGAAACGTCACTCCATCTACCCAATCAAAAGCCTTTTATAGAAACAATATTGAGGCAGCAGAAAACTATGCCTATTCTGATATACCAGAAGAAGAATTGGTTTTGGCTGAGATATTTAAAAACCATGAAGGCAAGGAAAGGGCAAAACTTACGAATAAGAAAAAGCACCTGGAGATAAGGACGTCGCTTACACCATTGTTGCGCAAATCTTCTATTGGCGAAGTCTTTATGGTTCGATTAGCCAAGAAGAATGAGAGATTACTTCCTTTAACGATCCATAAAACGGGGAAGATTATAGAGGCAAATGTTCAAAAGCAGAAAGGTGAGAATAAGGAAGATTTTGAGAGAAAAGTAATCAGAGGAATTGTCTCTCTTCCACCAGAAGGAGACTTTTGCTTTATTGACCACACGTATTATGTTCCAGCAAAAATAAGGAAATCATATAATTTGCAAGAAGGGCAAAATGTTAATGCGGAAGTCAGGCAAATGCCAGACGGACGTTGGAGAGTCGTTACAATTAAAGAATCGTAAGACATGACATTGACAGATCAGCAGCAACAGGTTTTGGATGCTATTAAGGAATTCCTTGATAGCAATATTTCTGTATTTATACTTAAGGGATATGCAGGAACAGGTAAGACTACAATGATACGTGAGATCATAGAAGAGATAAGGAAAAGAGAGAAGAAACCCTTGCTAATGGCACCTACAGGTAGAGCTGCAAGAGTTCTAGAATCAAAGAACTCTTGGGCAGCAAATACAATACATAGATGTATTTATGAATTAGATACCATTGAAACAAAGGAAGGTTCTGATGACATTCGTTTTATTTTCCCTCTAAAGAATTCAGAAGATGAGGCTAATGACAGAATATGCATCGTGGATGAGTCTTCTATGATTGGGACTCGCGAGGTTCAAAATGAACTGTTTGAATTTGGAACAGGTAGTTTGCTAAATGACCTACTTACATTTGTTGCCCCTAATCGTGGTGGAAAAATAATATTCGTTGGAGATCCTATGCAGTTGCCTCCGATTGGCGATAGTGTGTCAAATGCTCTTGATGAGAAATACTTTGAAAGTATTGGATTGAAAACTATGGTTGCAGAGCTAACCGATGTAGTACGTCAAGGTGCAGGAAGTGCAATCTTGGGCAATGCGATGAAAGTAAGAACTCTTATTGAATCTGATCAAAGGAATAATCTTGTATTTGACAGGAAAGAGAATGAAGTTGTTGATTTAGAGGGATATAAAATGCCAGAGCAACTGTTAACGCTATATCCTAAACCGGAGATTGGGCAATCTGTTATTATTACATTCAGTAATCGCCAAGCGCGTGATTATAACTATGCAGTCCGTGAGTTACTATATCCAAATTATAAGCAAATGGTGGTTGGGGACATCCTTCAAGTCGTAAGCAATAATTACAAATTGGATGTAATGAATGGTGACTTTGTGAAAATTACAGCTATTAATGGTGAAACAGAATACCAGTCTGCACTAGTATATATAAATATAGGTAAAGAAAGAGTCCAACATAAAATAACATTATCATTCAGGAATGTCCGTATAAGATTGAGCAAAGAACAAGAAATACCATGTAAGATAATTGAGAATATGCTTGATGATGCAGAGCCCAATTTAACCTTTGCACAGATTCAAGCACTTTATATCAATTTTTGTATGAGATATCCTACACTTAAAAGAGGCTCTCAGCAATTTAAAGAACTGCTGAAGGCGGATCCATATTTCAATGCGTTGAGAGTGAAATATGGTTATGCAATAACAGGTCACAAATCTCAAGGTGGGGAGTGGAATGCTGTTTTTGTTGACTACACCGGCAGAACAGGATTAAATACAGATTGTCTTCGTTGGACCTATACTGTTACTACTCGTGCCAGTCAAATACTATATGGATGTAATATGCCCAATGTTACTCCTATGTCCAAATTACAAGTGGCTCCAATTATAAAGGCAGGAAAACCAAGAGAAGAGTATCTGTCATTTACAGATGTCCCCCAAACACCGTTTCATTCAAATAACACTCCCAATTTCCTTAAGGCAAAATATTGGGTCGTTTCTGATGAATTGAAAAAGGAAAACTTCTCTGTAAAGAACGTGGAGAGTAAAAGCTATTGCGAATGGTATTACATAGAAGATAATTCTGGCACCAATCATATGGTACAATGTTATTATAACAAAGCAGGTGTTTTTACTCGATATAATGCTGGTGATAGTACTGATGGAATCATAAAAATACTCTCACTTATTCAAACGAATATGGCAATGTTATGCTCTTTCAGGTATAATCCATCAAGTGAAACACTATGGACGCTTTATCATAAAATGGAGTCTGTATGTTCAGATTTGGGCGTCAAGATAACAAATATCGTTGAGCATCTTCCCAATTATAGTGTGTACTATTATCTTCAAGGGTCTGGATCATATTCGTGCATTCAGTTCTACATAAAAAAGGATGGCTTCATTAGCTATGCCCAACCCTTCTCAGATAGGGGGAGCGATGATGATGTCCTAAAAAAGGTCGTAGATCAACTTAATAATTAAAAAATATATTTTTACGAACATACAATTCGTAGATTATTCGTATCTTTGCAGTAGTTAAAAAGTAAAATATTAGAATATGAAAGAGAAAGTAAATTTCGTTGCATTAGCTGAGGCAGAAGTCGAAAAATTCAAGCGTAGTTTCATCGATTCTCATGATTCTAACTATGTTGATATACCCCTGTTCGTTGCTATTCATGAAGATGAGGATATAGAACTAGGGGCAAATCCGCAAATTTTAAAGAATGCAGTCGAGTGTATATTAATACTTGCTTACGATAAACTTGAAATAAGTAATTATTATGATTGGTATGAAATATTATATATAGATAAGGAAGGAGTTGTACATAATGGATTTGAAAAAGATAGTTGGGGATTGACATGTACATTCTCAGGGAGTTATAAAATGAAAATAATGTTCCTAAATTTTAAGGGGGAGTGGATTTCTTTTACCCATAAAGAAGGTTATCTCAGATGGGATGATTATTTCAAGAAATTGTGGGATATCTATCGTTATGTGAAATCTAGCGAAACGGTCAAAGAGGCAAGACTAATGTGCAAGAATTATGAGTTACTTCGAAAAGTTGATAGTCTTCAAAAAGAGATTGACGAATTGAAGTCTACAAATCAGTTGTTAGAAAAACAAAAGATGCAATGTCAGTCTATTATAAATGAAATACAAACAATTATCCAGGGATCAAATGAGAATTAATAGTAGTGCGAACATACAATTCGCAATAATATATTATCTTTGCAACAGAAATAAAAAACAATAAGATTATGGAAGAGTTAAGAGAAAAAGCAAACAGTTACGTAGAAGAGAATGTAAACAACGTTCTGAAAGAGGCATTTGCCAAAGTTTACGCTGATGGTTATCGTGATGGTTATAAAGATGGCAAGGGAAAAATCTCTATTGATCTGCAAGACGGTGAGTCGAAGTATGTTGATCTTGGATTGCCAAGTGGAACAAAATGGTCATCTGATTATGAAAAAGATGATGATAATAGAATATATCTCCCATATGGAAAAGCCGAATTATTGAACATTCCTACTCAAGGACAATGGGAAGAATTAATAGATTCCTGTGAATGGGAATTTAAGATAGATAATTACAATGATTTGGTAGAGGCTCGCTGTGTAGGACCCAATGGAAACGTAATTGTTTTTAGTCATACTGGGAAAAAGAATTATAGTGAACTCACTGAAGAGTGGGAAGTGTTTTTTTGGATTAAAGACAACAAAGAAGGAAATAATAAAAATGCTGTTCATATGTTCAACAGGGGAAAACAAAATAAACAGAAGAATGGTACTACTGATATAGATGATCTCTTTTGTGGTTATAAACTGCCTGTACGTCTTGTTAAGGCAAAGTAAATCAAGTGAAAACAATATATAATACGCGATTATGAAAGAAATAAAGGAAATTGCTGCTAATTATGCAGTAGGTAAGGCAAATGATGCAATAGATAAGGCTGTTGCTCAGGCATATGCTGATGGTTATCGGGATGGTTATAAAGACCGTGAGGAGGAAACTCCCGTAGACCTTCGTGGCAACAAGACTGAATTCGTTGACCTTGGCTTACCAAGTGGAACTTTGTGGGCAAAGGACTTCGAGAAAGATGGTGGCAATACACTATTCGTGCCCTATACGCAGGCAAAGAGATACAATATTCCCACAAGAGAACAATGGGAAGAGCTTGTAAATTGTTGTGAGTGGGGTTTCTATGGTCAATTACTTCGTTGTACTGGAAAAAATGGTGAGACTTTAGATTTTCCCAAAACAGGTAGAATTCTGACAACCTATAGCGATGGAGACAAATCATATCTTTGGTTGCTAGAAGATACTGTGGATGATAAAAATTCATTGGTATGTTTATATTCTCCATGGAATATAAAAATTGAAGAGAGTTTCATGGGATTTAAGTATCCAATAAGGTTGGTTAGGTAAATTATTTAGACCAGCGAACATACAATTCGAAAAATGTTTGTATCTTTGCAGCAGAAACAGAAAAAGTGATCTTTGAGTGTCTGAAGACAATTTGGCTATAAATTTGAACTTTGCCAGGCGTTTAGTTCTGGTATCCTTTAGCATTAGCTATAGGATGTACAATGTTAGTGTTGTAATCGTTTCACTGTTTTATACATTTTGTATATTGTTGTGATGTTTTATTTTTATTTTTTATAATATATAAAGAAATAATTAGCCAGAAAATCTTTAGGCACTCATGGTCATTAATAAAAATAAATAAGAACAATGGAAAGAAAAGAAATAAAACATAGGGTATCACAGTTGCAGGACAAGGAGGCTCTGCTACAGTTGCTTAATAACATCGTGAAGGATGAGTTAAGCAGTGATCACATGTTTTCTTTTTCCATTAAACAACTTTCCTATTATTGCAATCCCAATAATTTGCGTGGACGTTATAGCCATTTCTCAATTCCCAAAAAATCCGGAGGTCAACGACGCATCTCTGCTCCTTCAAGAGGTTTAGCTCACATATTGTATTATGTAAATGTAATGTTGAAGGCTGTCTATCAGCCTTCAGACTATGCTATGGGTTTTGCTGAAGGGCGAAATGTGGTGGATAATGCATCGCGACATATAGGTCAAAATTATGTTTTCAATACTGACCTGGAGAATTTCTTTCCTAGCATAGAACAGCCAAGGGTCTGGAAGCGTTTTCAATTACCTCCTTTTAATTTCAATCAACAGATTGCAAGCGTTCTGGCTGGTTTGTGTTGTATAAAAGAAAAAAAAGAGAATGGCGAGTTCATATATGTCCTTCCACAAGGAGCCCCCACATCACCCCTAATCACAAATGCCATTTGTGATAGTCTTGATCGTAAATTGAGTGGTTTGGCACGAAGATTTGGGCTTCACTATTCTCGTTATGCAGATGATATAACATTCAGTTCAATGCATAATGTATACCATGAAAATGGTGAATTCATTTCTGAACTAAAACGTATTATTGAGAGTCAAGGATTCCACATTAACAATAAAAAGACCCGGCTCCAAAAGTTTGGACAAAGACAGGAAGTTACTGGCCTAACCGTAAGTAATCGTGTTAATACAAGCAGAGAGTATGTTGCAGAAATCCGAAACTTGCTTCATATATGGGAAAAGTATGGCTATAACGAAGCCTATAAGAGATTCTATCCTCATTATAAGAAGAACAAGGGCCATGTTAAGAAAGGAGAACCAATGCTTGAAAATGTTCTCTATGGAAAATTGCAATATCTTAAAATGGTTAAAGGCGAAAAAGATCCTGTTTATTCTGCCCTTCAGGCTCGATATAACAGATTGACAAGCCCATTAAACGCAGAAGTCAACCAAAATTTGGATTATCTACGTTCATTCACAATCTCCGAATTTGAAGAGATTGTTGGAAGTCCCATCCAATATTGCTTATCTAAGGATAAAAATCTATACGGGAAGTCATTGTTGGATGGCAAGGAGATTATCATTAGTATAACAGGTGCAGCCAAGCATGAACTCGCAAAATCAAAGATTATTACAGATGAGACGCTTTTAGCTGGAGTGAAGTCTGTTGATTTCAACGTAGAATCCAAATCAACTCCAGGATTATATGTCATACTTACTGCCAAAAACGGAGGATCTCCATTCTGGCTGATGACTTACTATGACCCAACTGTAACAGAAATCAGTTTAAGTAGCATTCCAGCAACAGAGCTTATCGATATATGGGAAAAGAACGGAATAGACTCTGCTATTCAGGCTTTTGAAAAAGGTACTGTCGTTGAGCCTGAAAAAAAGCAGAATAAAGTTAAGAAAAAAACTAATGCGAAAAAATCTTCATCTCCAATTGACATCGTTGATATGGGAATAGATGATTTATTTATTGATGATATCGATGGTTATATTGACGAAATCGGATATATGGATGATGGGGTAGATTTTTCATTTGAAGATATGTAATATGGAGAAGTACGAATTTATCAAACTGATGCTTCAAAATCGCAACTTGTCATTAAATGATAAGAAACGTTTGCTTTTGCTTGCTACTCGTGAGATAGAAAAAAAAGATGATCTTGTTGATGGAGCAAAACATATACATGGTGGAGCAGGTGAAATTAATTATATTTCTCCGAAGGACCTACAATTATTCCTGTATCGATTCAATCAAGATGGTATTTTAAAATACACCTGTCATGAAATTGACACTATCGAAACGAAAGACGAAATTTGTAGTATCTGTGGGACTCAAGAATATTCGTTGAGAAAACATTCAGAAATCATTTCTAAGGCATTTGAAGATCTTAATAACAAACTTCGTGATGAGAAGATTTTTAAAGATCCTAATATGTATGCTTTGATGTCTGTATATTTAACTGGTTCGACACCAAGTGGCCAAACAAAATGGTCATCCCTCAAAATAGAAACGAATTGGGCTAGTCCTGAATTATTCGCTTGGGGGGATAGTAACCCAGATACAATTCCATCGCCAGGCAAAAATATTGCTAGAAAACAAACAAGCAAGGGATATGAACTTCCAAAAGCACTCAAATCAAATCTGAACGGAAGTCGTATTCTGACATTTAAAGAATTGGTTCTTTTCTTTAAAAGTTTGTTCCATATACGTAGAGACAATTCTTTGCGTGATATTCTCAATTATATCAATGAAACAGAACAGTACAATGATAATAAAATAAATATCTCATTCTCAGATGAAAAGTTCAAAAATAATATAGAGCTGTTCACTAATGTTGAAAAGTTGGTACAGGCATATAAACGAATTATTGAAATCTGCAGAAGCTGTCATAAGGATGACGAAATATTAAATATTGAGCTGTCATTCTTTGAAGATGAGAATTATATCTATTTGTGCATTCACGATATAAATAGTATATATGGGAAAAGTTTGGATGCAGCAACAAAGAGAATTGGTGAACAACATAAGAAATTGATTAAGAATCAAATCAATGGCTTATGTGATTTGTTTATAGAGGCAGACTTCGACAATCAGGAATATGCGAGAATTGCTCTTTGGGACGAGAACAGTGGACCTCAGAGTGAAGATTTAAATATTGAAGTTTCCAGAATGGAGCATTGTCAAGGAGTAAAATACATTTTAAGATTTTAGACAATATGATTTATCTAATCGAAGACAAAACATCTCGTCGGAATGATTATGGATGGACAAATGAGAAGATTTCCACGAAGAGTGACGTAATCACCGTCATTGAGAATGGTGCGAAATTGATAAAAATGATGCCAGAGATTCTCATGGACGGGAATGTCGTTTTGTTTCATGAATCTTTTTCTCGTATAGAAACAAGCGATAACGTCAAAAAAATAAATGATTTTATATCTCAAATAGTCAATACAGGTAATATTTATATTGCTTTTTTTAGTGGTAGTAATAGTCAACGCATAGCGGATGGGCTATCCTGTAGTCTTAATGTTGACATTTTATATAAAAATCTTGATATTTTTATTGAATTCTATAGACAAGGAACTATTGATTTTAATTATCTCTTGTTCGGAGAAGATCCTAAGTTGGAAGCCAGATTACTTCAATTAATCCAAAAAGTTAATAACGATAATATTGAAACGCCCAAAATTGAAAGCGATAATAGAATATTGTTTTTCCTAACATCAGAAGAATCGATCCAAGTTCCTATATCAAATGCATCAATCAAAGATGATTGCGATTATGATTGTTCAGATATAGATTTGACTAAGCTTGTCGAGGAACAGTCTGCTTATCGATATGATGCCATATACATCCCCTTATGCATGGGCGAAACCCTTAGCGATTACTTGGGATTAAGATTGGCAATGTTCTTTAAGCTATCTAATACTGCCAACAAATATGCTCATATATTTATATATGGAGTTGTCAATTCGTCTATGCTTCTCAAAAATGAATGTGTAGAAGTTCTGAAAATGCCTGGTGTAAATTATGTGTTGGCAGATGCCACCAGTCTTATAAAATCTACCCAGCTTATACGTAAAATCACAAAAGAGGAGTACCGTTTGGGGCTTAAGAGTATCCATCTGAATGTGCCAACGAACATTGGAGATAATCATAGTATTGCAAATAAATGGGCTATTTCGCGTTGGTCTTTGGCGCTAGGTGATAGTGATGAAGCTATCGAGAAGAACAATGATGACATTTATTCATCACTATATTTCAGATATCTTTCTGCATTATATCCCCCTAAGGGAGTGACACGCTTAGATAAAGATGATCTTTTAATTTTTAAGGATGAAAAGAATGTAGAAAATATCCCCGATCTCAATATATTATATGTTGATGATGAAGCAGACGAAGGTTGGTATGAACTCCTATGTAACATAATTTATGATGTGAACAAAATAAAAGAGTTTGACTATGTTGGCAGCCAAATCAAATCAATGTCAGAGGTCGAAATCATAAATCATGTAATGACTAAAGTTAAATCTTCTAATGTTAATGTCGTCATATTAGATCTTCGATTGCATCCTAGCGACTTTGATAATGCAAATATCAAAGATATTACTGGATACAAATTACTCCGGGAAATAAAACATTATAATCGTGGAATACAAGTTTTGATGTTTTCTGCCACAAATAAAATTTGGAATCTTCAAGCTTTGCAGAAAGCAGAGGTTGATAATTTCATCATGAAGGAGGCGCCTGAGCTTTCTTATGGTGAGGACACTACAACTCAGTCCATCTGTCAGTTTGTTAACGCATTATCAGAATGTTCAAGGCATACATATAAATATGTTATATGGGAGAAAATTCAAAAGGAGAAAGAGTATATAAACAAATTGCGAAGAAAAAATAAAATCAATTTAGAATATGCCAAGGCTGTCGAGGTTTTATTAACAATGACCGAAGATGCCTTGTTCTCCAAAGATTTGCAATATGCCTATGCTACAGCCTTTATGAATCTCTTCAGAATCATTGAAGCTACAGCCAATGAGTGGATTGATCCAAGTCCTGTAGTAGAAGAAATGGACTCCGGAGAAGTTCGTTCGTATTACAAATTAAGGAAAGATGATTCACAATTATTAGAATTTAGCAGTAAAAAATTCAATTCTTCAACATCTAAGAAATTAGTATACTACAAAAATCAAGGTCTTTCATATTTCCAAAAAATATGTAATACTCTCCATGTTGTAGGAGCATACAACCAAGACGCTTATAATATTGTGACAAAGCGCAATAATTTTACCCATCCCAACTTGATTGAGAATGACGAGATAGAGATATTCTCCGTACGGGATGTTTTGTCCGTCTTTGGATTGGTAGAGCAGTTAATTATAAATCAATAATACAGCGGAATATACAATGGAAAAATACTTGTTTAAGAATTGGGCAACATTTCCATTCAAAAGAAAATCTTTTGACGGGCAAATGGATAGATATCTCAAGGTATGCGTGGTAAGTATTGATAATCCGTCGAAAGTTTTGGATATCATTCCCATTTATGGCAACGAGAACTCATCTGGTTTGCGAGACATAATAAATTTGATTTATAATTTAGAAAATGGAGTAACATTGGATAAAGCTTCTATCCAGCTTTTAAATACTCTACAAAAGCCGATTGTAGGACAATTCGAAGAAATCAAGAGCCTTCATGGTCCTCTTTTTCACCAATTCACACCTGATGAAGCCAAATATGGGTTATGCTCAGAGCATGATGTTTGGAAACCAGAGAGAGATATCAATGGTAAAGTCATTGAGTACAACTCTATGAGAGTTTTTACTATGAGTTTATATGATTCTGATTTTGGCGTGTACAATTATGCAAATGGATGGTTTCCAAGCCAAATGTATTATAAATATTTTGGGTATAGATATTTGTCTATGTCACAGTTAAAAGATCCAATTCAATTATAATTGAGGATACTGTTTTACAAAATATGTGTAGTTATCCAGGAGATTGAGAAAAAGAAATAAAATATTTTACTAAACAAATATGGCACAAGATAATAAATGGAAATGCGGCCCAAACGCAGAAGATCAATTTGGCAATTATGACAAATGGAGCAATGTTAGATATACTCGTTCTCATAATATTGTAGGAACAGGCTCTATAACCAATTGCTATGCGAGTGATTATAGTTCCTATTTTGATTCTTTCAACATAGACTCGGGCATAACCGAATTATCCGACAAGTGCTTCAGTAAATATTCAGTTTCATCGGTTTCACTTCCTTCTACACTTATCAAAATTGGAAGCTCCTGTTTTAAGAATTCTAGGATTACAAGTATTCACCTACCAGAAGGATTAAAAAGTATTGGCCATGACAATTTCCCCTCATCTCTTCAATCACTTAATATCCCCAAAAACATAAAAGAGTTTTTTATTGATAATGTTGCAGGTTGTTCCGATTTAAAAGAAATAACTGTTGACGAGAACAATAAGTTCTATAAGGCAAAAGATGGAATTTTATATAATTTCGATATGACCGAAATCCTCTTTTGTCCGAATGCAAAAACCGGAAAGGTTATTATACCTAATACCGTTACACGAATAGGAAATTACTGCTTTGCGAAATGTCAGAGTTTGGATATGGTTATAATCCCCACTTCAGTTGTTGAAATTGGTGATTATGCTTTTCAAGGAATAAAAATAAAAAAACTAAATATACGCAATAGTGTCAAGTCGATAGGAGTTGGTTGTTTTGCAGAAGCTGTTGTCAGTGAAGAATTCAAGTTTAGTAGCCTAGTATTGACGATACCAAGGGGTGCATTTGAATCATTTGAATGCCAGCCTGCTCTAAACTTCATTGAAAGGCTTGAAATAATAGAAACAGACGCTTTTAACTCCTGCAGCGACTCTGCATTACCCCAAACCATCTCCCTATACAAAATAAGAGAAATACAAAATTGTGCTTTTCAATCAACTCGCAATGTTACAAATATCGAATTGTTTTCATCGTTGGATAATTTGGGTGACAACATTTTTGATGATTGCAATGACAGTTTAGTTGTGAGATGTTTCACCTATGCTCCTTTAACGTCAAGAGAAGATACTTTGGGCAATTTGGGTGAGAATGCCACATTGGTTGTGCCCAAAGGTACGAAGATCATTTATGAGAATATTGCTCCCTGGTCGACGTTTCCTAACATAGAAGAATGGGAAACAGATGAAGACAAAAACGACAAAGGAAAGTTTGTCAAGGTGTCTGATGAAATCTATTGCAAGCGTCTGCATAGTATAGCTGAAAGCAAAAGTAAAGTTGACAGGTATTTCATTAAAGAAGTTATTGAAGAATTGGCTCAAGCATATCATTATGTTGATTCTGATGAAGAGTATGAAGAAGCAATGGCTTTGGTTGCCTACAATAGGTGCTTTTCGCCAGCCATTATCCCAGAAATGGAAAAGAAATTGTGTTCAGAATGGACCAATAAATATAAGCTAAGGATAATAGATAATACACTTCTAGAAAGCTATGCAGCACCTCTTGTTTTCAAAGAACAAGGTGTTGTTCAATCATTACCAAAGCCAGAAGTGGTTACTTTGTCATTGCCCGATGCAATAGAAATAGAACCAGCAAAAGAGGGATTCAAATCAAGTTCTGTAGTTGCATATTTCAATGAAGATATATTGAAACAGTTGCAAAACAACTTGACATACGCAAGAAAATCGTTAAAAATAGCTGTTTCATGGTTCACCAACTACAGTTTGTTTAAGCAATTAAAACAAATGGCAAGTGATGGAATAAAGATACAATTGGTTATTAATAATGACCTTATCAACAACGGAGGATATTGTCTGAATTTTAATGAGCTGATAGAGAATGATAACGTCGAACTAAGCCTTGTAGAATATCCCCATCTTCTTCATCATAAATTTGTTATCATTGATGACAAATTGCTTATTACAGGCTCCTATAACTGGACTAGATTCTCTTCTAAGAATTACGAAAATATGGTTGTAATAAAAGATGAAGAGATTGTTGAACAATTTAAATATGAATTTGATGAGTTGATAGAAAACGCCGAATACAAATGCATTGACAAGATGCCTGATTATGTTAAAGAACGTCCTGAGTATGATCGCAGTGCATTCAAACAATATATTACAGAGGAATTAGATGCGCAAGCAAGAGAAAGCACTGATGAACGTGATAAAATTACAGCACTAAAGAAAGCCGTAGATCTAAATCCTAAGTATTTGGAGAAGATTAATCCTGGCGTTCAGGAAAAATATAATGAGGCATTCAAGGTTGTTGATAATATAGCTTGTATTCAGAATGTTATTTTGAATAATGTGGTACAGCAAGTAAAAGTTCAGCATTCGAAAACAACGGGAGGAACAATTACATATACAAAACAAGTAGTATCCCAATCCAAAGTTAAAGTAGGAAAGGTCCTTACAAGACAACAAGAGGCGGTTATTGAAACAATTAAAGCATCAGGATTGATAATGTGCTTGGATATATCCGGATCTATGAGTGATACTTATGCAAAAGGACACGTTCATGAGATAACGAAGAAAGCATTGTCTGCATCACTTGCTCTGACTGAAGAGAAAGTCGTGAACATTTGGACATTTGGAGATAATGCACAATTTGAAGGTAGTTATGGAATTAACCAAATTGATCAAATTAATAGTATTTCCAGTAAAAATGAGGGTACATATTTGCAAAAATTTGTTGAGAAAGCAAATAGCTCCATAAATGACGGTGCACTTTGTATCATATTCACTGACGATGATTCTAGTTCCATTTCAGCTGCAGTTGAAGGAATGAAGCAAAGAAAGAACGTTTTTTGGCAAATTATAGCTTACGAACAGGACGTAAAAAATATCAAAGCAGCCATTAAAAACAGGAAAAATATATCTGTTGTATCATTGTTTGATTATCAAAATAAAACAGATGAGGATATCAGTGAAATCCTTTTGAAAAATTATATTATGTGGAAAAGTAAAAGTTGATAACCGAATAATTATCGCATCTGTTAAGCTTTAGAAAATTTCTTTAATTCGATATTGATTAGTTTTCTATTGTGCGAACATTGTGTTCGTAGTCTTGCCGTACCTTTGCAACAGAAAACAGAGCATAGTGCACTGTTAATACAAAAGTTGAAAGGTATGGCAAGAAACTTTTATGATGACTCTTATGAAGAGTATGATGATTACGAGTGCGAAAGCTACGATGATGGTGGCTATGAATGGACGGAAGAAGATTCCTGGGATGCTTTGACTGACGGTATGTATGGCGACTTGCCAAGGAATCCCATGGAATATGATGCCATGATGGATGCCTTGGGTTTCTAAAACTTTTGTTCATGGGCAATAATCAAACAGGTAAAAATTCAAAGGAATTGGAGCACAATAGTTGCTCCACTCTTTTGGATGATGTAAAGCAGAAGGTTCGTTTACTCAGAGAAAGCGGAGTAAGCGAAAGCGAGATTGCATCCCTGTTTTATGTCGAAAGACCGCTGCCCATGTTGATAATCAGCAAAGACTTCCGAATTTTTCTTGGTGACAAACAGAATGAAGTCCATATGGAGCCTTTAATCAGAGCAATCTATTTGCTCTTTCTTAGACATCCAGAGGGAATCGTATTCAAGACATTACCCGACTATCGTAAGGAACTAACTCACCTATATGACAGGGTGAAGCCATGGGGTTTGACAGATAGAACCTTGCAAAGTATCGAGGATGTTACAAACCCCCTACTAAACTCCATCAATGAGAAATGTGCCAGAATCAAGAAGGCTTTCCTTGGCATGATGGAAGGTAACTTGGCGGAACATTATTATATAAAAGGTACACGAGGAGGTGTGAAAAAGGTATCCCTTCCACGAGACTCAATCACTTGGGAATAAAGTGAATATTTCACAAGGCTTGTGAGTCATTTTTGCTTTTTCAACTGAAATAGAATAACTAATTTTGCAGCTAAAACATAAAAAACATGCCAGGACAAAGAAATAGTTATAGAAAGGAACAACAGACATTAGATATGTCGTATGGACATCTGATGCCACAGGCACCTGAGGTGGAGAAGGCTGTGCTTGGAGCGCTGATGATAGACAAGGATGCCTATCTGGAGGTGTGTGACAAGCTTAGGCCAGAGAGCTTCTATGAGCCAAGGAATCAGATGGTGTATGAGGCAATACAGAAACTCAGCATGGATGAGAACCCTGTGGATATGCTGACAGTGGTAGATATGCTTGGTAAGATGGGCAAGCTGGAGGATGTTGGAGGGCCCGCATACGTGGCTGATCTGAGTTCAAGAGTGGCAACCTCTGCCAATTTGGAGTATCATGCAAACATAGTGGCAGAGAAGTATCTCTCGCGCCAGATGATAAGCTATGTGAGCGTGATAGGTAAGAAGACCTATGATGAGAGCTATGACATCAAAGATGTGGTACAGGAAGCAGAAAGTACACTCTTTGAGTTGTCGCAGAAAAACATGAAGAAGGATTATTCTGTTCTGGCTCCTATCGTAGACAGAGCGATGGATATGGTGAAAATCGCTCATGCCAATAAGGGTGGCATTACTGGCATATCATCAGGCTATTTTAAACTTGATGATATGATTTGCGGGTGGCAGAATTCAGATCTTGTGATTATTGCGGGCAGACCTGCTATGGGAAAGACGGCTTTTGCCTTGTCGTTGGCAAAAAATATAGCTGCTGATCAGAAGATTCCGATGGCATTTTTTTCTTTGGAGATGTCGGATGTGCAGTTGGCAAACCGACTGATATCAAATGCCTGTATGATAGAAGGAACGAAACTGATGAGTGGACAGTTGGACAGGGCAGACTGGCTGAGACTCGACAAGAAGATTGATAATCTGAAGGATGCGCCTTTATATATAGATGACACGGAGGGACTCTCTGTGATGGAGCTGAGGACAAAGGCTCGGAGGCTGGTTCGTGAGAAAGGTGTAAAACTGATAATGATAGATTATCTGCAGCTGATGACTGCCAGTGGAATGAAGTTTAATAGCCGCCAGGAGGAGGTTTCGCTTATCTCTCGTTCGCTGAAAGGATTGGCAAAGGAATTGAACATCCCTGTGTTGGCATTGAGTCAGCTAAATAGAGGTGTGGAATCGCGTCAGGGAGCAGAAGGGAAGAGACCCCAGTTGTCAGACCTTAGAGAGTCAGGAGCTATAGAGCAGGATGCTGATATGGTGATATTTCTGCATCGTCCAGAATACTATGGGCTAAAGATGAGTGACGATGGGCTTATTGACTATCATAACAGAGCTGAGGTTATTATCTCTAAACATCGAAAGGGCGCAACAGGGATTATCTTGATGAACTTTATAGGTGACTATACTCGTTTTGAGAATTGTGATGATCTGATGGGAAATTGTCCTCCAACCGAAGGAGGAGAGATTAGAGGTGATAACGATATGCTTTTCACGAAAGAAGAATTGGATCCATTTAAACTGGCTGCAATAGATGGCTATCGAGGAGGTGATAGATAGGGCGGTGATACTGAATCAGACAATAGAGATTGAGTATTGTACCAGGAGCGGAAGAGTATTTACGTGTATGATATGCGACATAGAATACTCTCGCTACTATGGTGGACATTATATCGTGGCTTATCGAATGGATATCGAAGCAGACAGGACTTTTAAGATCAGCAGAATCATGAAAGTGAACGGGTATTCGTTCTCACGGATTTTTTGGAATCAGATAGGGGATAATTTTAATAGGATATAGCGTGGGTTATGAGATTTTTTAGTAATTTTGTAGCAGAAAAGATAAGGCGTATGGAGAATGTAAAGATGTTAGGTGCGCTTGCTGGTGATATTATCGGCTCGGTGTATGAGTTTTATGGTACAAAATCTACGGAGTTTGATTTATTTTCTGATGCAAGCAGATTTACGGATGACTCTGTGATGACATTGGCTGTGGCAAAGTGGTTAGTTGAGGATGAGGCTCATACTCTACATTATCTGATTTATTGTATGCAGGAACTGGGTCATGAACATCCTTATGCCGGATATGGAGGAATGTTCCATGGATGGCTTAGTGAGGATAATCCTCAGCCATATAACAGCTGGGGTAATGGAGCAGGAATGAGGGTGAGCCCTGTAGGTCTATATGCCAAGACATTGGATGAAGCATTGGCCTTAGCTGCTTTAACTGCATCTGTGACACATAATCATCCTGAGGGCGTGAAGGGTGCGCAGGCTATAGCGACAAGTGTTTTTCTTGCCAAAGAGGGAAAATCGAAGCAGGAAATCAAAGATTATGTAGAGAAGACGTTTGATTATAATCTTCATAGGACGATTGCGGAGATCCGTCCACGATACGGATTTGATGTGTCATGTCCAGGTAGCGTGCCTGAGGCAATCATTGCTTTCCTTGAGGGTAATTCGTTTGAGGAGGTGATTCGTTTGGCAATCTCTCTTGGTGGCGATTCAGATACCATCGGAGCAATGGCTGGAGCTATCGCAGCATGTGTGTATCCTATACCAGATGAAATAGCAGAACGCTGCGACAAGCTACTCACGGAAGATCTTAGGGAAATAAAAGAAAATTATTTAGCAATGATTGAGACAAGATGAGAATATGATAGAAAAACAAAATTTGATCGGTATAAGTGATTTTGGGATTATTGAAGCTTGTTTTTCTATAGAATTTCATGAACTTGATAATCTTTCAGAAGGGGATATTATATTTGAATGTTTTAAAATGAGATCAGTGAAAGCAAAGGTCATTTCAAAGCCTCAGAAAAGTACCATAGAGTATAAACATGGGGTATATGAAACATGGATATGGAATGCTGAGATTGTTGAGGTTTTAAAATATAAGCATGATAATGGGAAATATTATAAGATCCGAGTAGATTATGATACTAAAATACAGGAATATTTGGTTTCCAACAGTTTGAGTCAAGGCCAGCCAAGTCT
>Ga0256407_10006296_pt1 | contig 18434 bp, 8 predicted proteins | sample RumenRJG_04DNA_FD_193489 | JGI IMG/M metagenome (GOLD analysis project Ga0256407, IMG submission 193489) | Bovine rumen microbial communities from Lethbridge, Alberta, Canada - RJG_04 | ecosystem: Host-associated > Mammals > Digestive system > Stomach > Rumen | place: Canada: Alberta | collected...
ATTTTTATAAATTTCTAAATATTTTTTAAACTAAAATTATTAATATGTGTTTTTGACTAATTTCATATAAAAATATTTTTTTATTAATATAGTAAATAATTAAATTAAATATAAAAAAAATTATTATAATTTATTAATATAAATTTAATTTATTTAAATGGATGAACTTAGTATTAAAAATATTGAATTAAGTTATAATAATTATAGTTATTTAGAACCAAGTAGCAAAATTATTATAGATGATTTTTTAGATAATTCAAATGGAATTAGATGTCCAGAATGTAATTTAATTCCACAAATTTTTTTATTATATGATAAACCAGATGATATTATTTGTAATTGTGAATATCCTCATTCTCAATATCTTTCTATCATTTACAAATGTGAAAACAATCATTCAAAAAAAGTATCTTTATCATATTTTATGGAACATTCAAAAGACTTTGGAATATTTAATTGTATTTGTTCTTTTCAAAATAATGAAGGACATAGAGAATTTGAAAATACTGATGATTATAGATATTGTTATACATGTAAAAATTTTCTTTGTCCAGAATGTTTTGAAAATAAACATAAACAATTGAATCATAAAACTGTTTTATTAACAAAATTTGATTCAACTTGTAGTGAACATTTAAAACAATATTCTGGATATTGTTTTACATGTAATAAAAATATTTGTAATGATTGTGATCATAAAGGACATAATATTAATTCTTCTAAAATAAATAATATTCAATTTTATAAAGATAAACTTGAAAATGCAAATAAATATTTTGAAGATACTATTAAAGGAATTTCAAATATTTATATAAAATTATATTCTATGATTCAAAAAGTTAAAAATTATTTAGATGAATTTAAAGAAATTAATGAACAACAAATTCAATTAGCTGAAATATTATTAAATTATTATGAATCAAATCAAAATAATAATTTAAATTTTACAATTGTAAATAATATTTATAAAATACTTAATTTTAATTCATTAGATATCAATAATTTAGATTCTAATATTCCAGATTTAGGTGAATTAATTCAATCAACTTTAGGATTTTTAAAAAATAGGAAAAATTGTATTTTAAAAAATTCAAAAATATATGAAGACATAAATAAAATGAGAAAAATTGAAATTCAAAATGAAAAATATTGGGCAATTTCAGGAATTGATTTAATAGATAATAGAATTGCTATTTCATATACAAATAGAAAAATTTGTATTTATGACAATAATTTAATTGAACAATTTAATTTTGAATTTGATGTAATTTGTTATTCTTTTTGTCAATTATCAAATAATATTTTATTAGTTGGAACAAATTCAAAAAATATTTTAAAACTTATTGTAGGAGAAAAATCTTTTGTAGATAAAGGTAAAATTGATTTGTCTTCAAAAATAAGAAATGAAGTATTAATTAATAAAATATCCTTATTCCCAAATAAAAAAGATCTAATTATTTTTAATCAATATGGAAATGTAATAATATTAAAATATAATAATGGAAATTATGAAATTGATAATAGTTCATTTGAAGTAAATAATTCAATTCAAAATGCAATTCTTTTAAAAGATATAATTGTTATAATTTCAAGAACACCATATAAATCAATAAAATTTTATAAATTAAATATAAATTCATATGTTTGTGTTAATGAAATAAAAAATATTTCTTGTTCATCATTAAGTCATGCTGTTACACAATATCAGGAAAATTATTTTTTAGTTATAGGTTCATCATTATCATTATTTGATATTAATAATTATCAAATTGTAAAACAATTTCCTATTGGTTTATTTACTAGTATTTATTTTAATGATAATTCTGATATTTTAATAGGTGGAATTGAAAATATGGAACAAGGAAGAATAGTTAATAATGAATATATTCCAATTAGTAAAATTGTATTTAAAGAAAAAAGTACAATTAAAATAACATTTATATTCCAAACTGAAAATGGAAGAATTGTAGTTGGAAATGAAGTAGGTTGTATAAGATTATATTATTGAAAAAAAATTTATAATTATTAATTTATTTAAAATAAAATAATAATTTATAATAATAATTTATTACCCAAAATTAAAATTAATATACTTATTAAAAAGACAAATATTATAATAGAAAAAATCATATAATAAATCCATAATTCTTCTAATTTTTGAAAATAAAAAAAAAATGAATTATGCCCTAAAAGAAGTTATTCTCCTTCTAATTTCTAATCTAATAAAATCAGCAAAATTTGCTTCCATTTCTTCTTCATCACTAGAATTAATATTATCATTATATTTATCATGAAATTGAATACTTTTCCTTTTCCTATATTCATAAACCCAAGCAAAAATAAGAAAAAAAACTGAAAAAAAAACCCACCAAAAACCAACTCTCATTCCCCAAATAAAACCTTGTTTTTCATCATTAAAACAATCCATAATAAATCCAGTTAAAAAAGGAGATAAAAAATAACCTCCTAAATTAAAAATTAACTGACTTAAACTATTAGAAGTAGCTTGATCTTCATTTTTAATAGTACTAATCATAATTCCTGTTGCAATTGGAACAATTGCAGCACCAAAAAATAAAAAAGCCCATAATAAAATACTAATATAAATAAAAGAAAAAATAAAACCTAAAGGAAAAGCAAAAATAAAAGCAATTAAACCAAATGCAACACACATTTGAATTGCTTTATAAGTATTTTTCCCTTTATATCCTCCATAACTATCTGATAATGTTCCTCCTATTATAATTCCTGATAAAGGTGCTGTTATTGTAGTAAATGAAAATACTGAAACTACTATTAAAGGATTTGCTCCTATTATATCTATTAAATATGCTGTCATCCAAAATTGAATGTTTGTTACTATGAAATATACTGAACATAAACCAAATGTCATTGATAAATATATTGGATTTGATAATATATTTATTGATTTTTTTATATATTTTGAACAGTTTAATTTTGGTTTTGAATTTATTCTTTGAAAATTTTTTATTGGATTTTTGTTGTTTTTTTTGTTTTCGTTTTCTTTTTTTTCATCTGATATTTTTTCTTCTTCTTCTTCTACTTCTTTTAACATATTTTCATTACTTGCATATATATGATTATGAATATATTGTGCTCTTTCTGAATTATATATATCACTTTTTATTTTTCTACTAATTTTACTTTCAATTGTAATATTAATTGTATTTTTGAGATTTTTCTGTGAATTATATCTATTTAACCTTGATTCAAATTCTTCTTCAATACTATTATAATGAATATTAATATAATTATCATCTTCAAAATATAAAAGAATAGAAATAGGAATAAGAAAAATTCCTTGAATTTGAATTGCAAATCTCCAATTAATAAATAGATTTAAAAAATTAATAACAATCCCACTAACTATATACCCAGCAATCATACCAAAAATAGTAGTAGCATGTAATATTCCTAACCAAGTAGCACTTTTATCTTTAGGAGAATAATTATTAACCCAAACAGGACCATAAATAACAACAAATGATTCAGTAACTCCCATAAAAAATCTAGTTGAAAATAATATAATTTTATCAATTGAAAGAGAAAATATAAAACAACATAATGAATTTAATAATAAAACAAATGAACAAACATCTTTTGCTCCAAATTTAGAAATTATTGGTGATACAAATAATGATGCTGTTGATAATCCTAAATATACTAATGAACCTAATAATGCTTGTTCTTTATAATCGAAATTTATTTCTTTTTCTATTTCTAATAAACTCGCTGGAATTACTCCTGTATCATAATTTAATAGAAGGTTTGATAAAAGGAATAATAAGAAAATTTTAGTATTTTTTTCCATAATTTTTGAAAAAAAATTTAATATTAAAAAATTTAAATTTAATATAATATTAAAAATTAAATTTTGTTTTATAAATTTTTTAATAATTGTTATATGGATAAAAATACTTTTTCTTTTTATTTACTTATATATAATATTCAATCAAGAAATAATTTAAAAATATTAATTAAAAGTGCTATTTCTTATAATTGCAAAAAATTTTTGGTTTTAGGAAAAGAAAAGAAAGTTTTGGAAAAATTTTTTAATGGAGATAAAGAAATATCATTAAAATTAAAAGCTTATTTTGAATATTTTGATAATTTAGAATCATTAAAAAATTATTTGAAAGATAATAATATAATTCCATGTGGAGTAGAAATAGGTGCAAATTGTATTCCAATTCAAAATCACCCTTTTAAAGGAAATACATTATTTATTTTAGGAAATGAAGGTACAGGATTAAATAAAAAACAAAAGGAATTATGTGAACAATTTGTTTTTATCCAACAATATAGTGAAAAAACAGGTTCTTTAAATGTTGCAATTGCAGCTTCTATTATTTTTTATCATTTTTATGTATGGAATAAAAATAAATAAAAAAGTATTAAATTTAATTAAACCCATTCTCTAAATTTTTTTCATTTAAATAAACATGAATTTTATTTAAATATATAATAATTATTTAATATATGAAAAAATATTAATATATTATATCAAAATTAATTACTTTTAAATTTTCAAAAAATTAATGCTTTTAAATTTTTTAAGCTCAAATATTAGTTTACTATTTAGAAAAAAAAATGATTACAATTAAGATTATCATAATATATTTATTATTAATGATAAATAGAATTATTAATATATTTTTAAGAAAATCTTAAATAAAAATATTTTTTTTGGAATTAAATTCTGTTGAAATTGTATTTTTATTTTTATTATAATCTTTTGAAAATAAAATACTTTTTTTAAAATTTTTTTTTAAATTATAACAAAATCATTTTGTTTTCATGAATAATTACTTAAATTACTTAAATCTAGAAATTGAAGCTTTTAATTGGAATTTTAAAAGGAATTTTATGTATATATATTTTCCTTTTGTTTTATTTTATTTTTACAATTTATTGGTTAAAAAAAAAACTTTTTTAATTAATTAATAAAAATTATAAAAATTTTTCAATCACTATTGAAAAAATTACTTTTTATATAATTATTATTTATAACTTTTTCATAATTTATAAATTATTTCATACACAAATTTACAAAAATAAATCAATTATTTTACTCATATAATATAATATTTTTAAATGAAATTTCAAAGCCAAAAACCTTAGAATAGTTAAAAGCAAACATAAAGGAAATGGAATAATTAAAGTTAATATAAAACTTTCAATAGTACTTAATAACAATAACTTTTGATTATTTTGATATACTGCGCAAAATGCAGATGTATAATACCAAAAAACTATTTCTAAAAGAAAAATAACAAAAAAGAAAAAAAACAATTTTATTTTTAAATTCCTTAAAATTTTTTTACATAATATTCTAAATTCATCAATATCTTTTTCATTTTTTAGAACATTTTCTAAATTTTTTTTAGAATTACTTAAAATACCTAAAGTATAAGTTATAAAAAGAGATACTAGAAATGAATAAATTGATTTAGGTAAATCAGAAATAAAATCAACAACACCATTTCTATTATAAGCTTTACTTACATAATCATCATTATAAAAAAAAGCATTTAAAGTAAATTCTAAACCAAATGAAAAACAAAATAATATAATTTTAATTGCCCTTAATTCTAAATGATTATCAAGAAAAAATGTATTTAAAATTATTTGATTTTCTTTAAGATAATCCCAATACATTTTAAAAAATCCTATATAATCTAATTGAATTGCATTTCCATATTCAATATCATTTAATTTTAAATCTTTTAATTTATTTTCTTTTTTCTCATTTTTTTTTTTATTTGTATTTATTTCTTTTTTTGTGTTTGTTTTAAATAAAATTTTTTTTTTTGGATATTTATACATTTGATTTATTGAACTAGTAGTTATAGAAGTTGAATATGAATTTTGTTTAAAATGATAATTAAATTTATTATTATTAAAATATATTTTATTTTCATCATCATTATTGTTTTTTATCTCTTCACAAATTTTTGACCTTATTTTTGAAAAATATGGATTTAATGTATTATTTGAAGAATTAACTGATTTTCTAACATCTATTGCACTTCCTAAATTTGTTTTTCTCTCACAATAATCATCGTTATTTCCAATATCATATTCATAATGTAATGAATCAAATTTTTTTTGAATATCAAAATCTAATTCATTATCTTGTTTTTCATCATTACTACTATTATTATCATATTTTTCTGAATTTATATCATTTTCATCTTTTAATTCATCATTATTATTATTATCATTATTAAAAGTTTTATTGTATTCATATATATAATTACTATTAGAAAAATGTATTGTTCTTTTTCTTGGAGGATTTGATTTTGTATTTAAATTATTGTTTGTATTAAATTCTTTTTCAATATCATTACTAGATACTGTATATCTAATTTTATTGTTTTTTGGTTCAAATAATATTAAAAAATTTCTAATTGGAGTTATCCCTTTTCTAAAAAAAATAATAGTAAAAATAATTGTCAAACAAATAATAACTACCATAACCCAACAACCATAATTTTTTTTTAGTATTTTCCAATTAAAAACTAAATTATAACATTTTACAACAATATAATTCCAAGTAAATAATTTAGAAGTAAAAGCATTCTTCATATTATTAAAACTTAAAGGTTTTGCATTATTAATGCTTTCAATTTCTTCTTCTGGGTCACAATTACAAACAACAGTCATTTTAGAATAATCAATATGATCATAAACACAATCCTTTTCACAAAAAGAAATATTTTGATAAAAATCATTTCTTCTATCTTTTAATGGAACATCTGTACCATTATTTGTTGTAAATGGTTGACAAAAATTATTAAAAAATGAATCATTTGGATTAAATACATCAATTCCTTTTCCTGATAAATCTTCTGCTGAAATTAAATCCAATAATTCAGGATTTGAAATTGGTTTTTCAATATCAATATTTTCACATAATGATGAATCTAATTTATTACCTTCATAATCATATAGATAATAGAAAACTTGATTTACAGGAGAATTTTCTAAAACTTTATCTACTTTTATCATAATAATATCTTCATTTTCAGGAATATGATAATAATTTTTTAATAATTGATTACATTCATTTATATCAATTGTAGAAATTCTAGCTTCATTTGCAATAATTTTAATATTTTCTGAATCATGAAGTTCATATACTTGAATAGTAATATCTTTTCCCTTAATTAAACTATCAGAAGAAACATATGACCTAATATTATCATCAATTTTATCAATAATTGAATCTGTATCATTGGAATGAATTGAATTTACAACACAATTATTATTTAAAGTATTAACTTTTGTTCTAGAAGGACATTCATTAACACATTCACTCATATATTCATAAATATATGTTCCATGTGGACAATTTTCATAACAATTATTATTATACTTATAATAACCTTTTGGACATTTTTCAATACAATTTGAATTAAATAAAATTAATGATTTATTTTTACATGAAATACAATTATTAATGTATTTTGAACCATAAGTTGAACAAGTTTCACACAATTCATAACATTTTGAATATTTATTATCATTAAAAAAAAAACTTTTTGAAGGTAATGTTGAATCATTATAACAATTTGAATTAAGTTCACCTTCTATATTATAAAAATTATTTTTATTATTACATTTAATACAATCAGTATTTAATTCTCCATCACATGTTTCACATGCTTCATTACAAGGTTCATATAATTTTGTAGAAGGATTTAAGAAATAACCTTCATCAATTGTGAAATCATTATAACACATTGATGTCCCTTTTTTAAAATAATAATTTTCTATACATTGAATACAAACTGTTTCACTATTTAATGTTGTACATTTTGCACATAATATATCACATTTTTCCCAAAGATTATTTCTTAATTGATATCCTAATTCTGTTATTGTAGAATTATGACAGTTATTTGTATTTTTAATTTTATAATAATCATTTTCACAAATTTCACATTTTAAATCCTCCTTAGTAATATCATTATTTTCAATTGGTTCACCTGTACAAGATTTACATGAATAATGACATTTTTTTAATAAATTATTTGTGGAATTATAATAATAACCAATTGCATTTTCAATTGTTGAACAATTATTTATATTTTCCATTAAATAATATGGTTCTGAATCAATTGTTTTACAAGATATACAATTTTGACTATTTGAATTTTCATTAGATGAACATGTTTTACAATAATTATAACAAGTGTAAAATTTATCATTTGATAAATAATATCCTTTTTCTTTATAATCTATTTCATAACAATTTTTAGTTCCATCTTCAAAATAATAATTTTCTTTACATTTTTCACAATTATGAGACTCATTATTTCCTTCCCCATAACATAAAGAACATGAAGTAAAACATGGAAAAAAATAATTATTATCTAAATAATATCCATTTTGAGTAAAACTAATATCATAACAATTAGTGGTTTCTGATAAGAAATAATAATTATTTTTACATGTAATACAATTTTGAACATCATTTTCTTCATCATAAGAATCAGTACAACTATTGCAATTATCATAACATTTAAAAAAATATAAATTATTATTATCTTCAGGATTTGGTTTAAGAAAATATCCTTTTTGTTCACCTTCAGTTCTAGTATAACAATTACTAGTTCCATTAACTAAATAATAATTATCATTACAAATAATACAATTGTGAATATCATTTTCACTATCTAACCCATCATTACAAGTTTTACATCTTGTATCACATTTATAAAAAAAATTTTCAGAAATATAATAACCATTATTAATAAGATCTGAAGGATATCTACAATTAGGAATTTCATTTCCTTTAACTGCATCTGGTTTACATTGATCACAATAATTTGTATTACCATTACATGTTTTACAAGTTTCATAACATTTAGCAAAATAATCTCCTTGATTTAAATAATAATCAATATTTGATGATTTTAAAATACAATTTGTTTCATCATCTTCTAAATAAGCATAATTTTCTGAACATAATTTTGATTCACAATTTGTACTTTGTGTATCTTTTCCTTTTGTACATTTAATACATGCTTCATCACATAATAAAAATTCATTTTTATCTTTATCTAAATACCAATTATCTTTTTTCTCTGATTCCATAAAACATGATTTTGAATCTTCTGGTGACTTATAATGTTCTGCAGCACATATTATACAATTATGGGTTTCTGTTGTTTCTTCATCTTCACACTCAGAACATGATTTGTAACATTTTTTAATTTTTATTGTCACTTCTGCTTCTTTTGTGGAATATGTTTCTTGATTATAAATAATATAATGAAAAGTATCTGTTCCTTTTGAAATTAATGTTTTAAAATTAAATTTATTATCATTATTAATTAAATATTTTTTTCCTTTTTCTATTATTTCTTCATTATAATAAAATTGACCTGTTAATGATGAAGGAAGAGATGTAAAAGTAACATAATGTTCAATTGATGTATATCTAGTAAATAATGAAAAAAAATCTATAAAATTATCATGATGAACAAAAAATGTAATTGTAGATTTTAAATTTTTTAATAATGGAATTTTCATTATATGTGCTTCAATAGATTTATTATTTTTTTCATAGGTAATAATAAATTTATTATAACTAATTCCTAAAATTTGTAAATAAGATTTTTCCCCATCAGTGTCAATTTTAAATGAATCTATTATATTGAATGAAGAATTTAATCGAATACACTTTATTATATTATTTTTTATACAACAAGCAATTGATTCTTTTGGAGATGATGGGAAATCATTCATATAAAAATCTTTAATATTACTTGAGCAATCTTCTAAAATTTTTAATGGTTTATTATTTGGAGTTGCATATGGTAATGCCCAAAAAAAATCGATTTCATAAGTCATTAATTCTATATTATTATTTATTGAAATTGATGCAATACATTTAATTGAATTGTTGAATGGAAAAAATAAATTAATTCCTATTGATTTTTCAGTATTTGGAAAATCAGTATTATCATATTTAGAATTATAATAATAATTAATTACAAATCCTTTTATTTTACCATTACAAATATATACACAAAATACTGAATTATTATCAATATATTTTTCACAAACTACCCATTCAATGTTTTTATCACAAGCATAAAAAGAATCATTTTTAACATTATTTTTATTAAAATAATATTCCATAATATTTTTATTATAGGAAGAAAATAATAATAAATTATTTCCAGTTTTATTAATAAAAAATACATTTAAAGATTTTTCCTCATTTAAATTAATTGCATTTGAATAATCATAAATTAATTCATTATTTATAGAATCATCATCATTAAAATTAATTATATTTAGTTCCTTAGACCATGCAAAAATTACTGATTTTTCATTTTTATTTTCATCCCAAGCTACAATACTATCATAATTAGATTTTAATGGATATGATGATGTTTTTATACCTGTATTTGTATTAAGTATTATTTTTTTTTCTGGAAGATATATTATTGTCTCTGTAGATGATTTACTAAATAAAATTGGATAATGTGAATTATCATCAATTATGATTGGCAATTCAATTAATGTATTTGAATAAGGTAAAAAAAAATTTAAAATACATAGAATTATATGAAAGTATTTCATATTATTTTTTTTATTTTTTTTATATTATCACTTTATTAATTAAGTATAATTAAAAATATTTATTGATAAATTCCATTTGTTTATATATCAAAATATTCTTTGAATTTTATTTATATTTTATTCAAAAAAGAAATATTATTATTTAAATTTATAACATTAATAAAAAATAACTTAAATAATAAATAAATTGAATAAATGGGAGATAATAATTCAATTTACTCATCAATTCAAATAAAATTAATATTAATAGGTGATATATCAGTAGGGAAAAAGGCATTTGTTTCAAGAATGAATTCTTTACAATGTACAAAATCTCAAAGAAAAGATCTTCCTGGAATATTATCATCAAAGATTTTAGAATATAATTTAAATACTACTTCAATTTTTATTCAATGTTATATTGCAAAAGGTGCAGTAAATATTTTAGATATTGATGATTCAGATTCAAGTGATGAAGATGAAGAAATAAGACATGAATATAAAATACAATTAAATGAAACAAAAAAATCAATTATTGATATGTTTAAAGCTATTAGTAAAAATGCTGAAAATGATCCTAATTCTTTACAAGAAACTGTTTTTATTTTTATGTATGATATGAGTGATTTTTCTACTTTTGAAAGATTATTAATTTATTATGATAGTATTAGTAGGAAATTTGGTTTAAAAGGAAATTCTAAATGTGTTGTTATAGGAAATAAAATTGATAGAAGAATCGTTTTTAAAGATGATGAATATGATAAAATAAATTCATTTATGAAAGTTGATAATTTTAGAAAATATGATATTTCAACAAAAATAAATTTTTCATTTAAACAATTTTTTTATGATTTAATAATAAATTCAATTAGTGAAGATGTATCATATAATAAAGAAAAATTTAAAGCTATTTTAAATAATAAAACAACAATGAGTAAATCAGAAAGAAAAGGATTAGATTTTGGAAATAATAAAAATCCAGAACCTGGTAAATATAATACAAATATATATGAATTTGATTCAATGGAACAAAGAAATGAAATATTAAATGATAAAAAATTACGTTTTTCAAAAAAAATATTTGTAAATAAACAATCTCCAACTTATTCTCCTTTTGGTTTTATAAATGAAGAAGAAGTTTTAAGGAAAAAAGAATTTGAAAAATTAGAAGAAAGAAGAGAAAAACAATTAAGAAGGATTCAATCTATGACTTTAAAAAATGCAGGAAATGAAATAATGAATAATTCATCTTTAAAAAAAGGAGTTTCTCTTTCAGGGACTTCTTGTTCTTCAATGGGTAATATTCATTTACTTGAAAGAAATAATAAAATTAAGAAAAGAGATGAAGAATATTTGAATTCTTTTGGTGAGAATAAAATTAGTATGCTTAATAGACCTTATTCATTTAGACCAAAGACAAAAAATTATTTTGATGATATTGAAAATAGAAGATATCAATATCAGCAAAATTTAAATAATAATTTAAAAGAAAAAGAAAGTAAATATGATGAACAAAGAAAAAAAAATATTGAAGAAATAAATAATAATATATTAGAACGTTCAATGAAAATTTTAAGTAAATATGAAAATTATAATAAAGAATTAGAAAGAAAAAGAACAAAAGAAAGATATTTAGATATAATATATGGAAACAATGCATATAATTTAGATAAAATAAATACAAAAATAGAAACAATAAATTTATTAAAAAGAAGTGAGGAAATAAAACCAAAAATGCAAATTGATATAAGAGGAAATATGTTAAATCCAAAAAAAGGAATTTCAATAATTGGAAAACCTAAACCAATTATATTACAAAGAAATAATGCAAAATTATATTATTTAAAAGATGACTTTGAAAAAATAGTAGATAAATCAAAACCACATTCAGGAACATATTCACCAAGATATCATTCAGCATTTGTAAGAAAAACAAAAACAGAAGAACCAAAAAAATTTGATAATAGTAAATTTATCCAATATGAAAAAAATAGATTAAGTTCAGCAAAAAGGAAAAATTTAGAAAAATATTTTAATGAATTAAGAGAAAAGAAAAAACAACATGAAGTAAAATATAATTTAATAAAAAAAGAAGAAGATGAATATCATAAATTACTTTTATTAGATTATTATAGTAAAAATCCAATTGAAGATGGAAAATATCCTCCTCCGATTAATTTCTCTCAAGTTGAAGATAGAGCTCCTTCATATACAATTGCAGGAAGACATGATAAAAAAAAGAAAAGAATTGGAAATAATTTCTTTAGTATTTTTAATAATGAAGAAGAAGAAGAAGAAATCCCTTATTTACCTAATCCTGATATTAGTAAAGTTAAACCTAATATTCATGCGTTTAGTTTTGGAAAAGAAAAAAGATTTAAAATGGATAATAAGGATATTATTAAAGAAAATGATTTTGAAAATGATTTTGATGAAGATAATGAAGTTTTATTTGGGAGTGAAGATAAGAAAAGTTTTTCTAATATTCAACCTTATGATTCTAAAAGTAAGAGAGGGGATTTGTTTACTAATTCTAATAGTCCTGGACCTGGACAATATAATTTAAGAGGTTTTGCTGAGGAAATTGTTGAAAGTGCTTATAAGAGATATACTGGGAAGAATGAAAAGGAAAATGAGAAAAAAGAATATGAAGGAAAGAAGGAAGATAATGATGAAAAAAATGATAATAATACACAAGAAATTGTTATTGATGCAAATGTTAATAATCAAAATTTAATTAATTCAAATAATATTAATAATAATAATAATAATATTATAAATAATAATCCAAATGCAAATATGGATATTATTCATGCTTTAAATAATAATGATAATATTAATAATAATCATAAAATTAATATAAATGAAGATGAAAAAATTATTGATGAGAAAGGTATTGAAAAAAATGAAATTCATAATGATGATTTTCTAGATATAAATCAACCAAAAAATGAAAATGTTCAAAATCTCAATTATATGGAAGAAGAATCAAAAACTGATATAAATAATACAAATAAAAATATGGAAAATACAAATTTAAATAAAGATGAAAAAATAATTTCTAGAAATACTGAACAATTAGATAATGAAATTACTGATAATATGCAAAAACCTAAAACACAACAAGAAACTGTTCTTTCTCATGAGCAAATGATTAATTTTACAGATAATATAGAAAAAACAGATATAATTAATAATAAACAAATAAATGATAAAAATGAAAGCAATGTAATAACTTTTACTGATAACTTAGAAAATACTGAAAATAAAGTTGATCAAATTCAAAGTGTAAATAATAAAAAAGAAAATGAAGGTGAAATTATTAGTTATGAAGATAAATTAGAAAATACTGATAATAAAGTTGATCAAATTCAAAGTGTAAATAATAAAAAAGAAAATGAAGGTGAAATTATTAGTTATGAAGATAAATTAGAAAATACTGGAAATAAAGTTGATCAAATTCAAAGCGAAAATAATCAAAAAGAAAATGAAGGTGAAATAATAGGTTATTCTGATAATTTAGAAAATACTGAAAATAAAGTTGATCAAATTCAAAGCGAAAATAATAAAAAAGAAAATGATAATGAAGTTTATGATAGTACGGATAATATAAAAAAAAATGATAATAAAATTGAACAAAATGAAAAAATTAATAATAACGAAGGAGAAGTTATTGGTTATATTGATAATATAGAAAAAAATGATAATAAAATTGATGAAATTCAAAATGAAAATAATACTAATATTAAAAATAATAATGAAGGAAATAATATTGTCAATATTGATAATTTTGAAAAAAATGATAATAAAAATACTCAGATTCAAAATGAAAATTATAATAATAATAATGAAGGTGAAGTTAAGCAAAATGAAAATAATAATAATAATAATGAAGGTGAAGTTAAGCAAAATGAAAATAATAATAATAATGGAGATGATATTATCGGTTATACAGATGATTTAGAAATTGAAGATAAGAAAGTTAATCAAAATTAAAATAATGGAGAAGTAATTGAATATATGGAAAATGAAGAATTAAATATTGATATTTAAATATATATATAAAAAATATTATCATTATTATTTTATATTAAAGTAATTTTTGGGTGAATTAAAAAATATTTTTAATAAAAAATTAATTATTGTATATATTAAAAAATATTAAATAAAAATAAAACAAAAAATTAAGAACATAAATCATTAAAAGTAAAAACATTAACTCCTTTTTCAAAATCATGAATTGTACTAACAATAGAAGAAATAGGTAAAATAATAGCAGAAATTCCAATAACAAAAAAAAGTGCAAAAACCAAATAACTTTGCCTTCTACTTTTCTTAAAAAAACCTTGAATAACAATAGTTCCAATAATTGAACCCAAAGATGAAAAAAAAACAGAAACAATTGCATATTCATAATTTAACATTTTAAATAAAATAAATTGTAGAGTAGTAGAAGAACTAGTTAATAAAACTAAAAAATTAGTAGTAACAGTACTAACAACTGGATAAATTCCCAAAGATAATAAAATAGGACCTAAAACAACTCCTCCTCCAATTCCAATTATTCCAGCAATAAAACCACTTAAAAATCCAATTATTGATATTTTTAAACTTTTATCAAAAGTCCAATTTATATCTTTTAAATCATATGGAAATGCAATTGAAGTTCTATAATTAAATTCATGTTGAACATGTAAAAGTGACATGTAATCTATTATTAAACAAAATATAAAAAAAATTATAAATAGAAACCAATATGAAAATGAACATTTTGGTGTTATTTGAGATTCTCTTAATATACTTAGAAATGCCATTATTAAAAATGGAATTAATATATATTTTAATTTATCCCAACGAAGGAATTTTTTATCTTTTTCTAATTCTTTTTTTATTTCCTCATCAATTGGATCATTTAATGGATTTTCAATTAAATTATTATTTGAATTTAAACCACCATTATTATTTTCATAATCTAAATTTTTTATACTTGATTGAGCACTTATATTTTTCATTGCATTATTTTCATTTTCATATTCTTTGATTCCAACTTTGAAAGTTTTATAAGTATTATAAAATAATAAAATAGTAAGAAGAAATATTATTATTACATTAGGTAAAATTTTATTTAATGTAACACCTAAAACAGTTCCCATTAATAAATTTGGACAAATTAAAATAATCATATTAAAATCTAAAGCTTTAGTATTTCTGACTGGATGAGTTAATTTTAAATTAAGGAAAAAAGATGATAATGAACCAAAAAAAATTACAATTTTTGATAATGGAATTGCTTCATGAGTATAAAAATGCATTATTAATAATAATACAGGAATAAATAAAGTTCCTCCTCCAATTCCACCTGCATTTGAAAATGCACTTGCAAAGAATATACTTAATAAACCAATTATTTCTTTTAATTTAAATGGAAATAATGATATATGCTTACATGTATTTTTTTGACATATATTATCTGTTTTACAATCTGCATTTGTTTTACAAAATTCAGACTAAATTTTTTATATATTGTTTTACTGTGCTTTTTGTATTTTGGATTAAGAGAATTAGAAAGAAAAAAAATTTTATAATTTTATTTTCTTTCATTTGTTTTTTAAATTTTCAAAAATTATTTGTATTAATTATTTTTTTAGATAAATTAAATTGAATAATATTATTTTAATATTATCATTTATTCAATCATAAAAATGTCAAATACATTAATTAATAACATATCTACAAATAATAATTTATCAAATTCAAAAATACAAAATGAAAATAATAAACATATAACTTTCCAATCTCAGTCAACATCAAGTAATAATAGTATAGAAGAAGATAATATAAATGATGAAATAATAAATAAAAATGAATCATTAATAATTCAAACAAATAATCAAATTGAAAAAAATGATCATTCGAAAAAATGGGAAATTTCAGAAGGATGTGATTTAGATAATTTCCAATTAAAAATTGAAAATCGAGTTGAAGAAATTTTAATTGATATTTTTGAAAATACTGTCAAAAATTATAATAATAAATATTCACTTACAATTAAATCTACTCGTTTTGCTAAAGATATAAAATATTATTGTGAAGAACTTCGTTTTAATTTTGCTATTTTTATTTTAACAATATTATCTCAAAAATTAATATCATTAATTAATTATGTTGAAGAAAAATATATTAACACACCAAATTTTAAAATTAAAAAATTATTTAAAATAAAAAATTGTTTAGCTCAAACAGGAAATGATATCCAAAAAGTTTTTAAAAGTGTATTTAATATAACATATTTTTTTGATATTGGTAGTGTATTAGTAGAAATTTTTTTAAGAAATATTTTAAGTGAAAATGATATTAGTAATTATATAAAAAATGAAGATTTTGAAAAATTAGAAACAATTAATTCAATTGGAGAAAAAGATAGATTTGAATCATATTTAAATCAATTTAAAAGTTATTTATATCTTTATGATAATGAATATAATACTGAAGAAAATAATGAAGAAGAAAAAGAAGAAGATGAAGAAAAAATTGATGAAATAAAAAAAGAAGAAGAAAAAATTAATGATAATATGTTTAATATAATAGAAAAAGATATTGATGAATTAGTTGAATATATTAATTCTGATATTCCTTTAAAAAAAGGAAAAAAAAAGAAAAAGAAAAATAAAAAAAATAAAAATAATTATAAAATAGAAGATAATATTAATGAAAATAATAATTTAAATATTATTGATATTAGAGATGATATAGTTGAAAATTTTAAAAATTCTATTAATCAATATACTGTTGAAAATCATAAAAAAATTCGACCAAATCTAAGTAAAAATTGGTTGAATAAAATAAATAAATTCCAAATTTAAAATTTTATATTTTATTTAAGGTGAATTATAAATATTAAAAAATTAAATAAAAAAAAATATATCATTATTAAAAAAAAAATAATTAATTTAAATTTCATTTTTAATCAATTTAATTTAAAAAAAATCCCCATCAAACAAAAAAAAAAAAAAAAAAAAAAAAAAAAAAATAAAAAAAAACCAAAAAAAAAAAAAAAAAAAAAAAAAAAAAAAAAAAAAAAAAAAAAAAATTTAATCTTTCAAATAATTCTTAACTTGTTCAGGAGTAAGCAACTCAAACCCACTACTTTTCAAAATAGCAATCTCAATATTATTCTCAGTAACTTCTCCATCATAACCTTCTCTAAGAGTACTAATCATAATACTTAATCCATCATCAATACTTAATCCATCTTTATATCTTCTTTCTAAATTCTGAGTAGCTCTACTTCTATTTTTCCCAATAGCTCCAGCTTTCAATTCATAATAAGCACCAGAAGGATCAATTTGATATAAACGATGACCTTCCCTATCATAACCAGCCATTAATAAACAAACACCAAATGGTCTTACACCTCCACTTTGAGTATATTCTTGCATTACATTTGCTACTTCTCTACTTAATGAATGAACTGGCATTAAATCATCCATAAATTTTAATTTATATTCTTGGAATTCTTTTCTTGCTTTTTTTAATAAAACTCTACAATCTGGTGATAAACCTGAATATGCTACTCCTATATATTTACTTAAGTTGTTTATTTTTGAAAATGACGTACTGTCTACTAATATTGAATTTAGGTTCTTTTCACATGCTAGGATTACTCCATCTTTTGTTTTTAATCCTAATGTTGTTTCTCCGTTGTTTGCTGCTGTTATTGCGTAATTTACTTGATCAAGGGAACCATCGTTTGAAAAGGTTGTTAAGGAAAAGTTGTTTGACATTTTTTTTTTATATAATTTTTTTTATTTGAATTGGGTTTTTTAATATTTTAT
>Ga0256407_10006299_pt1 | contig 18429 bp, 17 predicted proteins | sample RumenRJG_04DNA_FD_193489 | JGI IMG/M metagenome (GOLD analysis project Ga0256407, IMG submission 193489) | Bovine rumen microbial communities from Lethbridge, Alberta, Canada - RJG_04 | ecosystem: Host-associated > Mammals > Digestive system > Stomach > Rumen | place: Canada: Alberta...
CGGTTCACAACCTCCTTCATCGAGGCGTAGTCGTTCGCCCCCACCACGGTCTTTATCTTGAACTTGCGGTAATCCTTCTTCGACGGCACTCCGTTACGGAACACCACGCAGCTCGCAACAGGGTTCGTGCCCTGGATGTTGGAGTTGTCGAAGCACTCCATGTGCACTGGTAGTTCCTTCATTCCAATGGCCTTGCGCAGTTCTTCAAGCACGCTGCGGCGGTATTCGTCGGGATCCGTATGTTCTCGCTGCTTGATAGTGTTGAAGTGATACTCCCGCGCGTTTTTCGCCGCCAGCTCCAGGAGCGCCAGTTTGTCGCCCTTCACCGGAACGGTATACCTGACCTCGGGCATCTGCACATCCGGAAGGAAGGGCACGATAATCTCTTTCGAGAGTTCTCCGAACTTGCTCTCTATCTCCGCGATGAACTCGCTCAGCACCGCGTCCTGCTCCTCTTCGATGTTCATCCTGAAGCCAAGGTTCAAGCTCTGCACGATGGCCCCTCCGCGCAGACGCAGGAAGGAGCCGAAGGCGTCCGGACCGTCGAATACGAGGGCGAAGACGTCCGCTTCGAGGTCGCGCACCTGAGTCACGATGCTGCGGGCGTAATGGGCCTGGAGGGCGTCGATGCGGTCTTTCCACACCTGCGCCTGCTCGAAGTCGAGCGCATCCGCAGCGCTGCGCATCCTACCTTCATACTCCTTGGTGATGGCCCCGACGCCACCCTTGAGGAAGGTAACTATCTCCTCTATCCAGCCGCCGTACTCTTCCATCGATACGGCGCCCACGCAGCAGCCCTTGCAGCGGCCTATGTGGAATTCCAGGCAGGGTCGGATCTTCTTCCTGATAATGGTTTCGGAGTCTATCTTGTGCCGGCAGTTCCGCAGCGGATAGTTTTTTTCGAAGAATTCGAGCAGATAGCGCGCGTGCATCACGGTGCTGTAGGGGCCGAAGTAGCGCGAGCCGTTCTTCTCCACGCGCCGGGTGAGGAACACCCTCGGATAAGGCTCGGATGTAACGCATATCCACGGGTAGGTCTTGCTGTCTTTCAGGAGTATGTTGTAGCGGGGCTTGTACTGCTTGATGAGGTTGTTCTCCAGCAGCAGGGCGTCGGCCTCGGAGTCAACCACGCTGTACTGCAGGTCCGCAATCTTGCTCACCAGGATCCGGGTCTTGGTGTTCAGCCTCTCCGGCGGCACGAAATACTGCGCCACCCTCTTGTGCAGGTCCTTCGCCTTGCCCACATATATCACCTCCCCGTCGGCATTGTAGTACCGATACACCCCGGGGCTGTGCGGCAGCAGCGCTATTTTGGAACGGACATCCATTACAACACCTATCCTACGAACGCTCCAATGAAAAGAATTGTCTTTGTACTTGTCTCAGAAATAATGAACAAAAAAGGATGTGTTGCTTCAAATACCGCAACTTCCCCGTCTTCAACAGTGCCATCCATTAAAGCTAATGTAGCCGCTGCGGAAATTGTACCAGTTTGTGTGACAGTTATTTTTGTCTGATGGAGAACTCGGTTGAAACAAGCGTCACAATCAAGCATGTTACTAAAATCAGCTCCACCTCCAAAAGCCGAAACTATCCCCAAACCACTTAATGATTTGCTCATATCCTCCAGTCTTGTTTCAATTTCAAACAATGGTAATGTGATATCCACAGTTGTCGCAACTTTCGGTGTCTTTAATTGACGGTCAGATGTAACAACGGATAAGTTATTTCCCGATTTAGGGAGATATATATCCATCGCGAAAGCGCCATTGCCGTACGGCAATCTAACAGCCTGATACCCCGCAGATTCGCAATAATAAACCTCGGATTCACAATTCATATACTTTGCTTCAATTTGAGAGCCGTCATCTTTAGTGAAGAGGCCCAAAACAGTTTTGTTTTTAGAAAACTCCAATCTTGAATTCCATCGTCCGTTGAAATAAATAGTATTTAGAGCAAGAAGGCCAGAATCTGGGCTGACACCTTTTAGTAATTCAGTAATCATCCCTTTTGTTCTTTGAGAAACATAATCATTAATCTTCTTTACCATATCGGTTTTCGAAAAAACAAAGCCTCCCATATACGCCTCGTAATAGTTCTGCACATCCTCTATATAATCCGTCTTGAGTCCAGCAATGAGTTCCTGATTATATATGATTAAATTCGCAGACAGTATCTCCACTGAGTTATCTGCTGCCATCAATTCAGCATACAGGTGCTTGTGGAATTCATTCAACGTATTAATATCAAGCCCATCAAAACCAACTGTTTTAAGTATTTCAGATCTCGTTTCTCCCGCAGCACCGGTTGCTAATAGACCAAGTAAATACTGAACACTTAATGGTGATATCATAAAACTACCTGACTCTTCTTCACAAAACTTACTGAAAAGCCCCATCGCAAAAGCATTCCCACCAGATACTATTTGCTTTTGATTGTCAGAGAGAACAATTGGCTCATATTCTTTCGACTTTATAACAAATGAATCCTTATTACAAGATTGGAATATGATAACTAAAAAGAATAATAGACGAAAAAAAACTTTCATATCAATTGTAATAGAGTCTAATAATTATGCTATTCACTCATTTCTTCAAAGTGAACAATCATTTTTCTTGAATAAACAAAATTATCTAAGCCGGCCAACCAATCTCCATCCACCGAATAATAAGAATCTGTCAATAATTCTTCTCCCCAATTGATGTAAACATCTGTTAAAAGCGGAGTTGAATATTCGACAACTCGGCGGAATGTTGGATGCGGAACCATATGTTCACCAGGATTATCATAATGCCATTCATATATTTTTGTATACTTTGTTTGATGTTTTATGTATCCATCTACAAGAAAAACATGTCTTGTATTAATAACTTGGCTTTTCTTCGCTGATATAATAACCGGGATACTGTCACAAATACTCGCCTCCATTTCAGAAACATCATATTCCAAAAACTCACAAGAAATACTTCTCGGTATAAAAGAATTATATACCAAATACTCCATAAAAGCATACGATACTTCTAGTCCATATTCCATTTCTACTTCGACTCCAACTTTTCCAATCAAATATGCGGCATAATGAAGAGAATCTGTATCCGGATACATTTCATCCCAAGTTGAGTTGCTTTCCATAAAGAAAGAGAAATAACTTGCATCTTCTCCATAATATAACATATTTGCCTGTGATGGCGATGTCTCGGGAACACCCCACAGATAATGTAGATAGTATAACATCTGTGCTCCTGCCACAGCAACACATCCTGCTTTTTTGTGCGTGGGATTTGCTATTGATTTTATTGGACAAGCGTAATTAAAAGGAGGATCTTGATGCCAATTCAAAGGAATAAGATGGCCGGTATCCTCGAATATAACATCTTCATATTCAGTATCTATCAGTACGTAATGACCAGACTCAGGATCTTGAAGAGTGGTATCAATTGGATGAATAAAAGAGGGAGGAGACGTAGGATTAATAAAACCCCAAAGACCTGTTGAATCCGTATCGCCATTAGAAAGATTTACTGGCACATAATCACATTGACGCCGAAGTGAAATAATACGTTCCCCTTGTGTAAGAAGCCAAGCCTCACTGGAAGACAAATGCTTCTCACTTAATGACCCCTCGCCACTTCTAGCAAGTATAGCCGGGTACCTTTTGTCTCCTGATATTACCTCCCATCCCTTGTCATAGTTAATTATATAAAAAACTGGAAACTCATCCTCCATATAAAACGGAGTAACATCAACAACCGGATTATCCGTATCTGACATATTCTTGAACTGGATATAGGCACTGATATCGTCCTCCTCAACTAAAAACCGGTCATTGTTATCAAATAGTTTAGATTTCGTTTCTAAATAAAAATCATCATCCGCATTAACAATTCCGCTGAACACACTATTGCAGCTAATCAAAACAAGATAAATACCAGCAAAACAAATGGAATGTTTCATAACATAAAAACTTTGGTTCTTTACATACAAATCTTTTGCCTGGTACTTATTAGTTGATTCCACGATTAAGTACCACTCAGTTTTCTTTCGAATGAATACAAATATAGTTTTTTTTATCATTCTCCAAACTCTTCCAATGGGAATCCTTCATACTTGGCTGCGAATTGCGTGCGAAAAGACAGAAGATAATGCCGGGCCTGAATGTTCTCAAGCAGCACAAAAACTTATTAAAAAATGTGCCCGGCGTCCACAAAACCGGGACACCGGGCACACTGAAGATTCTGCGAGCGGAATTATTTCTGCTCCCTGCGGGCGCCACGGCGTTCGCCGTCGCGACGGCCACCACGGCGCTCTCCGCGTCCACTGCTGCGCTGGCCTGCGGCCTGTGCGTTAGCGGCTGCGAGAGCTGCGGGGGTAAGATCCTGCTTGCCGTACTTCTCACCGTTGCAGATCCAGACCTTGATGCCGAGGCATCCGACCTTGGTGTTTGCAACTGCAAGAGCGTAGTCGATATCGGCGCGGAATGTATGGAGAGGAGTACGTCCTTCCTTGAACATTTCGCTGCGGGCCATTTCGGCGCCGCCTACGCGACCTGCGATCTGAACCTTGATACCTTCGGCACCAACGCGCATTGCATTGGCGATGGCCATCTTGATGGCGCGCCTGTAGGATACACGGCCCTCGATCTGGCGGGCGATGCTGTCGGACACGAAACGTGCATCAACCTCGGGGCGCTTGACCTCGTAGATGTTGATCTGCACTTCCTTGCTGGTGACCTTCTTGAGCTCTTCCTTGAGCTTGTCGACCTCGGTGCCTCCCTTTCCGATGATGAAACCGGGACGGGCTGCATAGATGGTGACGGTGATGAGCTTGAGGGTGCGCTCGATGACGATCCTGCTGAGACCGGCCTTTGCAAGGCGGTTGCCCAGATACTTGCGGATCTCGTAGTCCTCGGCGATCTTCTCTGCGTAGTTTCCACCACACCAGTTGGAATCCCAACCGCGGGTGATACCGATTCTATTGCTGATAGGATTAGTTTTCTGTCCCATAATTATTTCTCCTCCTGAGCTTTTTTGACATCAAGAACCACGGTAACGTGATTGGAACGCTTGCGGATGCGTCCGGCACGGCCCTGAGGGCAGGGACGGATGCGCTTGAGCGTGCGGCCTTCGTCAACCATAATGGTCTTTACATAAACATTACCGTTGTCAAGCTCTTTTGCCTGATCCGGATTCTTGGCCTCCCAGTTGGCGACTGCGCTGCGCAGAAGCTTCTCGAGCCTGATGCTCGCTTCCCTCTTGGAGAAGTGAAGCAGATCGATGGCGCGGTTGACCTCGACGCCGCGAACGGTGTCGGCCACAAGACGCATCTTGCGGGGAGAAGTAGGAACATCATTCAATTTGGCTACTGCGGTGACCTTCTTTGCTTCCTTGAGCTTTTCGGCCATAAGTCTTTTACGTGCTCCCATAATTACTTATTGTTTCCAGAGTGACCCTTGAATGTACGTGTAGGTGCGAACTCACCGAGTTTGTGCCCTACCATCTGCTCAGTAACGTAAACAGGAATGAACTTGTTTCCGTTGTGAACGGCGATAGTATGGCCGATGAAGTCCGGGGAGATCATGCTGGCGCGTGACCAGGTCTTGACCACCTCTTTCTTTTTGCTGCCATCATTCATAGCGACGATCCTCTTTTCGAGTGCTTCCTGAATGTATGGTCCTTTTCTTAATGAACGACTCATATTCTCTAAGTTTTACCTGTTACTTCTTTCTTCTTTCAATGATGAACTTGTTGGACACAGCCTTCGGATTGCGTGTCTTGTAACCCTTAGCAGGCAAGCCCTTGCGTGAACGGGGATGTCCACCGGAAGCGCGGCCTTCACCACCTCCCATAGGGTGATCGTGAGGGTTCATGACAACACCACGGTTGTGAGGACGCTTGCCGAGCCAGCGGCGACGTCCGGCCTTTCCGTGGCTCTCCAGGTTGTGATCCGTGTTGGAGACGGTACCTACCGTTGCGCGGCAGGACACGAGCACCATGCGGGTCTCGCCCGAAGGGAGACGAAGGATTGCGTGGTTGCCTTCGCGTGCTGCGAGCTGTGCGGATGCACCGGCGGAGCGGGCCATTGCGGCGCCCTGACCGGGACGGAGCTCGATGTTGTGCACGAGGGTACCTACAGGAATCTCGGAGAGAGGGAGGCAGTTGCCGACCTCGGGAGCGACTCCGCTGCCCGAAGCGATAACCTGACCAACCTTGATGCCGTCCGGAGCGATGATGTATTTCTTGACTCCGTCTTCGTACTCGACGAGAGCGATGCGTGCGCTGCGGTTGGGATCATACTCGATGGTCTTTACCGTTGCGGTGCATTCGTCCTTGGTACGGAAGAAGTCGATGATGCGGTACATTCTCTTGTGACCGCCACCGATGTAGCGAACTGTCATCTGGCCCGTATTGTTACGGCCGCCAGTGCTCTTGAGGGGTTCAAGAAGAGCCTTGTGAGGCTTCTTGGTAGTGATCTCGGCGAAAGTGCTGATGACCTTGTTCCTCTGACCGGGAGTTACCGGTTTGAATTTTCTTACTGCCATGATTCTTGCCCTCCTTAAATGTTAGCGTAGAAGTCGATCTTATCATCACCTGCAAGAGTGACAAAAGCCTTCTTGAAGTGATTCATACGGCCGGTGAGAAGACCTGCCTTGGTGTAGCGGCTCTTCCTCTTGCCGTGATAATTGACTGTATTGACATCGGCAACGGATACGCCATAGAGCTTCTCCACTGCATCCTTTATCTGAAGCTTGTTCGCCTTGCGGTCTACCACAAAGCCGTAACGGTTCAATTTCTCGCCCTGAGCCGTCAGCTTCTCTGTTACTATTGGCTTAATGATTATTCCCATCGCTCAAATTATTTTTTCCTTTCTGCGAGGATGTCCTGCACGCCGTCGACCATCACGAGGGTGTTGGCCTTTACGATAGCGTAGGTGTTGATTTCGTCAACAGTGATGACATCGGCGTAAGGAAGGTTACGGGATGAAAGAAATATATTGTCGGAGTTCTTGGGAAGGACGAACAGCACGTTGCGGTCGCCAGCCTTGAGGTTGGTGAGGATCTGTGCGAATTCCTTCGTCTTGGGAGCATCCATCGCAAAGGGCTCTACCACCACGATAGCCTTGTCCTGAGCCTTGTAGCTGAGGGCCGAGCAACGGGCGAGGGATTTGACCTTCTTGTTGAGCTTATTGTGATAGAAGCGGGGAACGGGACCGAATACACGGCCGCCGCCGACGAAGATGTTTGCCTTCAAGCTTCCGTGACGTGCACCGCCGCCGCCTTTCTGGCGACCAAGCTTCTTGGTGCTGTGAGCGATCTCGCTGCGGTCCTTGGTCTTGGCGTTGCCATGACGCTGGTTTGCAAGATACTGCACTACGTCGAGATAGATGGCGTGATCATTGGGCTCGATGCCGAAGACGTCCTCTGCGAGGTCGATCTTCTTTCCGGACTCTGTTCCGTCGATTTTGTAAACAGGAAGTTTCATAATTACGCCTCCAAAATTAAGTAAGAACCCTTGGCTCCGGGTACGGAACCTTTGACTACAAGCAGATTGTTCTCAGGGATGACCTTGAGGACCTGAAGGTTGAACACCTTTACGCGGTCCTGGCCCATGTGTCCTGCCATGCGCATTCCGGGGAATACGCGGGAAGGCCATGAGGATGCACCCATGGAACCGGGGTGACGAAGACGGTTGTGCTGACCGTGGGTCTTACCGCCGACACCTTGGAAATGGTGACGGTGCACAACGCCCTGGAAACCCTTACCTTTGGAAGTACCGACAACGTCCACGAATGCCACATCCTCTTTGAAGATGTCGGCAACGGTGAGAGTGTCGCCAAGCTTGAGTTCGCCCTCGAAATCTGCCTCAAACTCCACGAGTTTGCGCATAGGAGCGACCCCTGCCTTTGCAAAATGGCCCTGAAGAGCCTTGCTGGTGTGCTTTTCTGTGGTTTCGTCATAGGCAAGCTGCACTGCGGCATAGCCGTCTTTTTCTACAGTGCGGATTTGCGTGACAACGCACGGACCAGCCTCGATGACGGTGCACGGGAGGTTCTTCCCGTCGGCACCGAAAACGGAAGTCATTCCGATTTTCTTTCCAATTAATCCAGGCATTGGTTTGTTAATTAATTGTTTATAAGTACTTTAATCAAGTAACCCCTTTTTTGGGGGCTGCAAATATACGATTTATTTTCCAAATTACAATGGATTAAAGTTTTTTGCTATATTTGTACAATATATGATGACTTTGGACATACTCGGGTTCCTTCACCTGGGTTTTGCAGATATAATAGACATAATAGTCGTGGCGCTGATTCTCTTCGTGGCCTTCCGCTGGCTGAGGGGATCTTCCGCCGTGAACATCTTCATTGCGATACTCATGCTCTTCGTCATCCGCATCGTCGCGGTGGCGCTGAACATGAAACTGCTCTCCGCCCTTCTCGACACCATCATCGACGTGGGAGCGATTGCGCTGATAGTCATTTTCCAGCCGGAAATCCGGCAATTCCTCAGCCGCATGGGGCGTTCCACCGGAATCACCGGGGAGCGCCGCAACCTGATCGACCGCCTTCTAGGCCGCAGTCCGCACGCACTCGACGACGAGGCCGCGAAGGAACTCTCCCGCGCCTGCTTCGAAATGGCCGAACAGAAGACCGGAGCCCTCATAGTGCTTCAAAGGCGGAACAGCCTGCAGGACATCATCGATTCCGGCGACACCCTCGACGCGGATATCCGGAGCAGCCTCATAGAGAATATCTTCTTCAAGAATTCCCCCCTGCACGACGGGGCCATGATAATAGGCGGCAACCGCATCGTCGCGGCCCGCTGCACCCTTCCCATCACCGACCGTACGGACATCCCCGCGAAATACGGAATGCGCCACAAGTCCGCCGTCGGCATCAGCGAACGCAGCGATGCGGATGTAATAGTGGTAAGCGAGCAGAGGGGTACGGTGTCCTTCGTACGCGACGGGGTAATAACCCAGATCAACAGCCGCAACCAGCTTAAACTGATGCTCGAACCTCCGCAGAAATGAACATTGAACTCAAATTGGGATTCGACCGCATCCGGTCAATGATAGCCGACCGCTGCAGCACCGACTATGCCAGCGGCAGGGTGATGGAGGAGGAGTTCAGCACTTCCGCCGAAACCATACGCCGCAGGCTGGTACTGACGGACGAGATGCGCCTCATCATGATGTTCGAGGAGGCGTTCCCCACCACCGGATATATCGACGCCATCCCCTTCCTGGAGCCCTTGCAGAAGGATGGCTCCCGCATAGATGTCCTGAGTCTCGCGAAACTTGGGACCCTGATGGACACCACGCGCAGGATCGTGCACTTCTTCTCCGGCACGAAAGACGGCATCTACCCCAACCTCAAGGGGCTCGCCCGCAGCATCAACGTTTTCCCGGAGGTGCAGCGGTGCATCGAGCAGATACTGGACAAATACGGCGACATCAAGGATTCCGCATCCGACGAGCTTTTCGACATACGCAAGACCCTGCGCAGCAAGGAGGGGGCCGTGTCGAAGAAGGCCGCGGCCATCCTGGCGCAGGCGCAGGCCGCCGGGCTGGCGGACGCCGAAGCCGGAGTGACCGTACGCGAAGGCAAGTACCTCATCCCCGTGGCCAGTTCGGCAAAACGCAAACTCAGCGGCTTCGTCTACGGGGAATCCGCCACCGGCAAGACATCCTACATCGAACCTGCGGAACTGATAGAACTGGAGAACGAGATCGCGGAACTGCACTTCGCCGAGACCCGCGAAATCGAGCGCATACTCTTTGAATTCACCGAATTCCTCCGTCCTTACATCCCCGATCTTCTGGCAAGCGCCGCCTTCGTGGGAGAGATGGATTTCCTGATGGCCAAGGCCCGCACGGCGCTCGACCTCCGAGCCGGCATGCCGGTGATCGCCGACGACGGCACCCTGAATCTCCGCAAGGCCCGCCATCCCCTCCTGGAGAAGGCCCTCGCGAAGGAAGGCCGCGAAATCGTGCCCCAGAGCGTCACCCTCAACCCATCGAAACATATCCTCCTCATATCCGGGCCGAACGCCGGCGGCAAGTCCGTCTGCCTCAAGACCGTGGGTCTGCTGCAGTACATGTTTCAGTGGGGTATGCTGATTCCCACCTCGGAGAGCTCGGAGCTGCCGGTGTTCGAACGCATCGCCGTCAGCATCGGGGACGACCAGTCCCTGGAGAACGACCTCAGCACCTACTCTTCCTTCCTCGCCGACATGAAGGAGATGCTCTCCTTCGCGGACGCGCGCACGCTCGTGCTTATAGATGAGTTCGGTTCGGGCACGGAGCCCGCGGCGGGAGGAGCCATCGCCGAATCCATCCTGGCCGAGCTGGACAGGCGCGGGACATACGGAGTGATCACCACCCACTATACCAACCTCAAACTCTACGCATCCGGAGCCGACACGGGCGTGGTGAACGGAGCGATGCTCTTCGACGCAGCCCGCATAGAACCGCTGTTCCAGCTGGAGACGGGCCTGCCGGGCAATTCCTTCGCCTTCGAACTTGCAAGGAAGATGGGACTGCCCGAGGCAATAGTGCACGACGCCGAAACCCGCGCGGGCGAAGAGTACGTGGGGATAGAACGCAACCTGCGCAGGATAGTCCGCAGGCGCAAGGCCCTGGACGAGAAACTCCAGAAGGTGAAGAGCACCGACAAGGCGCTGGAAGGCCTGGCCGCCAGATACCAGAAGGAGCTCGAAGATATCCGCGACCAGAAGAAGAAGATCCTGGAAAGCGCGAAGCAGGAAGCACAGGACATAGTGAAAGGCGCCGGCCGCCAGGTGGAGCGCACCATTCGCGAAATCAAGGAGAGCCAGGCGGACAAGGAGCGCACCAAAGCCGCCCGCCAGGAGCTCCAGGGCTTTCTGGGCGCACTCGAGCAGAAGAAAACCAAAGACGAATACATCGACCGCAAACTAGAGAAACTGCAGAAGAAGCAGGCCCGCAAGGCATCCGCCGGCGACGCTCCCGCTCCCGTGCAGAAGCAGGGCTCCCTCAAGGTCGGGGAGAAGGTGAAGGTGATCAGCTCCGGGCTGGTAGGCGAGGTTTCCAGAGTTTCTTCCAAGTCGGTGACCGTAATCATAGGCAGCATCAGCAGCACAATGTCGCCGGATGCAGTAGAAAGGATATCCTCCAATGAATTCCGGGAGATCTCCCGCAAGACCTTCGCAAAGCCGCAGCAGAAGGTGGACGCGAACATCACCTCGCGCAAACTCGGCTTCAAGCCGGAGATAGACCTTCGCGGAGCCCGCCTGCAGGAGGCGCTGGACGAGGTTATGCACTACTGCGACGACGCCCAGATGCTCGGCATACACAGCGTGCGTATCATCCACGGCAAAGGCACTGGAGTGCTGCGCGAAGAAATACAGAAGTTCCTCCGGACCATGCCCGGAGTGGAGTCGGTGGCCGACGAGGACATACGTCACGGCGGCACCGGGGTGACCATAGTGACATTTGCGTAATGGATGCTGTAGGAAAGAAAGGCGAAGACGCCGCGGCCCTCTGGCTTGCGGGCAAGGGGCAGACGGTGCTGGAACGCAACTGGCGCGGAGGACGCTGCGAGATAGACCTGATAACGGCTGACGGGAACGGCCTGCATTTTGTGGAAGTGAAAACCCGGAAAGCGCCCGTTGCGGCGGATCCGCTGGTGAACGTCACCGCGGCCAAGCAGAGAAACCTTGTGAAAGCCGCCTTGAATTACCTGCATTCGGCCGACCGCAAGTTCGCCGATGCAGAAGTACACTTCGACGTCGTTACCGTCGTACTGGAAGACAATACCACATACATTCAATACTACCCACAAGCTTTTATACCGATATATGACTGATCATAAATACTGTGTAATCCTGGCAGGAGGCATCGGGACCAGATTCTGGCCCCTAAGCAGAGAGTACCGCCCGAAACAGTTCCTGCGCGTATGGAATCAGGAAAAGAGTTTCATACGCTACACTTTCGAACGTATGGCCCGAAGCGTCAGCGTCGACCATATCCTGGTGGCCACCCTCGCCGATTACAAGGAACTCGTGCAGGAGCATCTGCCCGAACTCCCGGAAGAGAACATCATCCTCGAGCCCTACGGCAGGAACACCGCCCCCACCATAGCCTACACCGCACGCGTACTGCTGGAGAAAGATCCCGAGGCGGTGATGGTCGCCGTCCCTTCCGACCACGACATCTGCGACAACGCCATGTTCGACAAGAACATAGTCCGCGCCCTGGAATACGCGTCGGAGAACGACATCCTGCTCACCCTCGGCATTGTTCCCTCCCGTCCGGATACGAACTTCGGATATGTGCAGGTGACAGGCGGCAGCGCAGCATATTCCCTCGGAGACCCTGTCAAGGCCAAGACCTTCACGGAGAAACCGGACGCCGAACTCGCAAAGGTGTTCTTCGACAGCGGGGAATTCCTCTGGAACAGCGGTATCTTCTTCTGGAAGGCCTCCGTCGTGCTGGCCGAGATGCGCAAATGCTGCCCGGACCTTGTACGCATCTGGGACGATTGGGGCAGGATAGACCGCGACGTCCTCGTGGAAAGGGCCTATTCGGAGAGCATGAGAATCTCCATCGACTACGCCCTGATGGAGAAATCGGACAATGTGTGGGTACTGCCTGCAAAGTTCATATGGAGCGACATCGGCAGCTGGAGCACACTATACGAGGCCTCGGCGGATCCGGCCAATCACGGGAACGCCATCTCGCTCGAGGGCAAGAGCATCATCAAGGACGTGTCCAACTCCATCCTTGCAAGCACTGCCGGCGGCAAGCTTACCGTCGTGAGCAACCTGGACTCATACATGGTCATCGATACGGACAAGGTGCTTCTCGTATGCCCACGCGACGACCGCCGCATGCAGGAAATACTCTCGGAACTGGCTCTCCCGGAATACAGTGAATTCAAATAAAATGATAGACTACAATCTGTTCGAAGACATACTCGGATTCGACTCCACGTCGGGCAGGGAAAGGCCGCTTGCCGAATTCCTCGCCAAGCGCCTGAAGGCTCCCAAGGTGGAAGCTTTCGAGGTCGGCGACGGCACCCTCAACCTGCTGTTTAGTTGGGGCGTGCCCAAGGTGGTGTTCTGCACCCATATGGACACTGTGCCGCCGTACATCGCTCCGCACGTGAAAGACGACGTGGTCACCGGCCGTGGGAGCTGCGATGCCAAAGGGCAGATAATAGCGATGTATACCGCCTGCCGGGAGCTGGCCGCAAGCGGGCGCGACGGATTTGCCTTGTTGCTGCTGAGCGGCGAAGAAACCGGTTCCTGGGGCGCCAAGGCTTTTGCCCGCCTGCCATTCAAGGCGGATCTGCTGATTATCGGCGAGCCGACCGAAAACAAGATGGTGACCGCCTCCAAGGGCACCAAGGCCTACGAAGTGGTATTTACCGGCGAGCCCTTCCACTCCGGCTATCCCCAGTTCGGGCGGAGCGCCGTGGACATGTTCGTGGATTTTGCCGGCGGCTTGAGAGCCAAACACTTCCCCTTCGACCCCACTTTGGGAGAGACCACGGTGAATATAGGCAAGTTGGTGAGCGACAATCCCCAGAACATTCTAAGCCCCGAACTGCGGTGCAGGGTCTACTTCCGCACCACCTTCGCCTCCGACGCACAGGTGCATGAGTGGATGATGAACTCCGTGCACGGCGAGAGCGTAAGCGTACGCTTCGTTGGAGGAGACATCCCCTCGGCATATACCGTTTTCGAGGGCTTCCCCAGCGGGCCGGTCGCTTTCGGCAGCGACGCCCCGCACCTGTCGAACTTCCGCCGCAAAATCATCTGCGGCCCCGGCAGCATCCGCTTCGCCCACCGCGACGACGAGCACGTGCTGACCGCCGACCTGGAGCAGGCCGTCCGCAACTATATCCGATTCTTTGAGCTGGCCTAGATCAGGCCCTTTTCGAGAAGGAGCTGGGCGATCTGGACGGCGTTGGTGGCTGCGCCTTTGCGGATATTGTCGCTGACGCACCAGAAGTTGAAAGTATTCGGCTGGCTGAAATCCTCGCGGATACGCCCCACGAACACATCATCCTTGCCCCAGGCGTAAAGCGGCATGGGATATACGTTGTGCGAGGGATCGTCAAGCACGGTAACCCCGGGCTCGGAGGCCATCAGGCTGCGGATCTGCGCGATGGTGAAGGGCTTGCAGGTTTCGACGTTGACGCTCTCGGAGTGCCCGCCCTGCACCGGCACGCGGACGGTGGTGGCAGTGACGGCGATACTGTCGTCGCGCAGTATCTTCTTAGTCTCGTTCACCATCTTCATCTCCTCCTTGGTGTAACCATTGTCGAGGAAGGAATCGATGTGCGGGAGAATGTTCTGGTCGATGGGATAGGGGTAGACGGCGGGATACTCGCCCCAGTGTCCGAGGGAGGTCGCCGGAGCCAGCGGATCCCCTTCAGGCCTTTCCTTCTCCGCTATGCCGCGTTCGGTGTTCATCTGGGCGATAGCCTTGTAGCCGGTGCCGGTGACGCTCTGGTAGGTTGATACCACTATGCGCTTGATCCCCAACTCTTTATGTATGGGAGCGAGGGGCAGAACCATCTGGATGGTGGAGCAGTTTGGGTTGGCTATGATGTAGTCGTCGGCAGTGAGCACGTCGCCGTTGATCTCGGGCACCACCAGCTTCTTCGTGGCATCCATACGCCAGAAGGATGAGTTGTCGACCACTCGGCAGCCTGCGGCGGCGAAAAGAGGCGCGAGCTGGTGCGAGGTTTCTCCCCCGGCACTGAAAAGGGCCAACTGCGGCTTCGCGGCGATGGCATCTTCGGCAGATACCACCGTCCACTCGCGGCCCTTGAAACCCACCTTCCGGCCTACCGACTTCTCGGAAGCCACCGGAATGAGTTCATCTACAGGAAAATCCCTTTCCTCCAAAACCTGCAACATTCTTGTGCCAACCAGTCCCGTGGCACCTACGAGAGCAACTTTCATAATTTCAATTTTACACAAATATAATGTAATTTTGCAATATGAAACGACTTGTACTGGCACTTTCGGCCATCGCTGCAGCATTTACGGCGGGGGCGCAAGAATTCAGCATAGACGGCTCGGTGGAACTGTACTCGGCCTACATCTGGCGCGGCGACAAGGTCTGCGGAACGCAGTTTTCGCCATCGGTGAGTTTCAATTACGGAGGATGGACCTTGCAGAGTTTCGGTTTCCTGGCGATAGACGGCAGTTACAAGGAGATAGACTGGGACCTCTATTACAACTACAAGGACTTTTCTTTTCATTTCGCGGACTATTTCTATCACGGCAGCGCATACACCGCGCCGGAGAATTACTTTAATTTCAAAAAGGGGGAAAGCACTCATGTGCTGGAAGGGATAGTATGCTATGAGCCTGAAAGACTACCGCTTGCGGCAAGATGGTTTACCTTCGTATTCGGCAGCTGGCTGCCGCAAGCCGACGGAAGCCTCGGGAGGAACACGTTTTCTTCTTATCTGGAACTGGAAGCATATCACAGATTTGAGAACGGAGGAAAACTCTCGCTCTTCTGCGGATCCAGCGTGCTGAAGGGCGCCTACACCAACTACGCCCGCGACTTCGCCGTGATCCACCTCGAGCTCCGCTACACCCGCGACCTCGACATCGCCGGCGCCCGCATCCCCGTCACGGCATCATACACCATCAACCCATACGCCCGCACCAGTTTCCTGAATGCGGGCGTTGGGGTGAGGTTCTGAGTTTTTCAGAAAAGATAATGGATCCCTGCCGAAATATTGTGCCTCCTGTCTTTTGAAGCGTTGCCTTCGTAGTATGGCAGAAGATTGGTGCTGTAGTGCAGTGTCAACCTGACCTTCTGCAGATCAACACCCAGACCCGCCATGGCAAGAACATTCAGCCGACGCTTGTCTCCTCCTGCCTCGTAATCGGATTCACGGCTCCCGAAATCGCTGTTGGACACATTGTATTTCATATCCGAGACAAGCCCGACCTGAACCGCAGGGCCGACAGAAACGAATATCCTCTTGCCGGGCTCGAATTCACTGCCAAGGCAGAGATTGAGGGGGATGTCGAACTTATGCTCGATTCTGTCATAATCAAACATGGCACCTGACACTCCCGACGAACTCCAGATGCTGCCGGATGTTTCGCCACTTTCCGTCAGGAACGAGTAATAAATTGCCGGCTCGAATGACAGGGAATTGCTGATTCTGTAAGTGGTTCCGCCTCCCAGAAACAGGCCGTTGAAATGGACACTTTCCGATTCGTCCGGACTGATGGCGTGGACATAACCGGCACCGAAGTAATTCTGCGCGAGAACCGCCACCGGCAATGCCAGTGCAATAATCGATGTGAAAAGGCATTTACGCATAGTGCAGTGTGTAGTTAAGGACATTTGCTGTTTAGATCCCAGATAAGTACATCAAACTACTTCAGCTGTTTAATAAGTTGCTTGACGATATGTTTTTTTGTCGGCTTTATTTTGGTGTAATAAACAATAGCAGCTTTATAATGTACCTTTTCTGACTCTTGGGAACTGAATATGAATAATTAGCTATGGTTATCAGTCTTTGCGGCATCATACCACAAATATAACGAATTACCTCAGAATATCATTCAGCACGCTTGCGGCGGCGAGGCGGGCGCCTTCGCCTGCACCCTGGATCAGCAGGGGGTAGGGATGGTAGGCGCTGCGGATGATGATGGCGTTTTCGGTGCCGGTGATGCGGTAGGCGGGGTGCGATGCATCCACATTTTTCACCCGGATGGAGGCCCTGTAGCCGTGCGGGCCTTCGGGATCCTTCTCAAGCGAGGCCACGAAGCGCTGGCGCTGATGCGCGGCGTCCGCCGCAGCCTCGAGAGCGGCGAAATGCGGTTCGTCCGCTTCGAGCCGGGCATAGAACTCTTCCAGCGGCAGGCCGGCATACTCCGGACCGATGACCGGCTCTATCTCCACCTCTTCCTCCTCCAGCGGCACTCCGGCCTCGCGGGCGAGAATCAGAAGTTTGCGCAGGGCCTCCCTGCCGCTGAGGTCGATGCGGGGGTCGGATTCGGTAAGGCCTTCGTCCTGAGCCTTCCGCACTATCTGTGCGAAACTGCAGGGGGTGAGGGTGTATTCGGAGAGAATCCTGTTCAGGGTGCAGCTGACAACGGCCTCGATGGAGAGGATTTCGTCGCTGGAATTGGCTCCGGCGGCGATGCTTTCAAGCATGGGCAGGGCAGATCCGACGGTGGTCTCATAGCGGAGGAAAACCCCGTTTTCCTGGGCGGCCGCCTGCATTGCGGCGTAGTCCACGAAGGGCACTGCCAGCGCGCGGCGGTTGGAACTTACGATGTTCAGGCCTTCTCGCAGCAAGCCCTCGTACTCCTTGTAGATTGTTTCGCTGTCGGTGACGTCCACGAAGATGCTGCCGCGGGGAGCGGTATTTCGCACAATCTGCGAAAAATCGCGCTTGTTGCTATATCCCTCGATGCGCAACACCTTGCCCGTGCGCCGGGCGATGCGCTCGGAGGATTCGTCTATCAACTCCTTTAGGGCGGTTCCTACAGCACCCGTACCTGCGATATACAGGTTGACGGTCGTAGCGGGAGCGGTCTCGAAGAACTCCCGGTGGATGGCGTTAAGGGCCTCTCCGGCCACTGCCAGACGCACGCTTGCATAGACATTCGTGCCATCCGAAGAGCAGGACAGCGTCCTGATACCTGCCTTCTTGAGGCAGTCCACGGTCCTGGCGCAGGCGGACTCGCCGTTGATGCGGCCATTGCTTACAAGGCAGACCAGCGACTCCTCCCGGCGGGTGTCATTCACACTGGTAACTCCCATCCATTCAGCAACTTCCGCTTCCGGAAGAGACTTGATTACCGTGCCAGGATTCTCCGGCTCGAAGGTATCGAGGATGTGTATTGCGATTCCTGCCTCCATCGCCGGCTGCACGGTGGGCGCGTAAAGGACCTTTGCTCCGTGGGAGGCCATATCGAGGGCTGCCTGATACGGCATTTCGGGGATGGTGCGGGCGGCGGGGACCTGCTTGGGGTTGGCCGTCATGATGCCCGGCACGTCCGTCCAGATTTCCAGGCGGGACGCCTTAGTGGCGGCGGCGTAAAGTGCGGCACTGAAGTCGGACCCTCCGCGCCCGAGGGTTGTCACCTTGCCGTCGTACTCGCTGGCGATGAAACCGGGGGCGACGAAAACCTCCACCTCGGGCTCGAGAGCCACCGCCGTGGAGATATTATTATAGGTGAGAGTGTTGTTGTCCTTGATGACCAGTATGCGGGAGTCCAGCCACTTGGTGCGGAAGCCTTCGCAGCGCAGCTTCTCGGCGATGATGGTGGTGGAGAATAGTTCCCCGAAGGTGACCATTTCGTCTTCCGGAGCTGCAGCGAGTTTGCCGAAAAGGACTTCGATCTTTGCAGAAACCGCTTCGCGCTCGGCACCGGTAAAGAGCCGGCGGATAATGTCA
>Ga0256407_10006301_pt1 | contig 18423 bp, 19 predicted proteins | sample RumenRJG_04DNA_FD_193489 | JGI IMG/M metagenome (GOLD analysis project Ga0256407, IMG submission 193489) | Bovine rumen microbial communities from Lethbridge, Alberta, Canada - RJG_04 | ecosystem: Host-associated > Mammals > Digestive system > Stomach > Rumen | place: Canada: Alberta...
AAGAGGGAAATACATGAAGATAAAATATTCAATACTGAGTTTAGTAATATTTTTAATCTTTACGGTAACATCTATGCCCGCTTTTGCAAGTCATCAGGAAGCAAGTATTACTCAAATTAAAAACTATATTGTAAAATGTGCGGTTGAAATGGGTGTAGAACCTGAAATTGTTCTTGCGATTGCAAAGAAAGAATCAGGTTTCTGCCAAAACAAAAGAAGTTACATGGGTGCTGTCGGTGTATTCCAATTAATGCCCTCAACCGCAAAGAGAATGGGCTACAACCCTTACAATTACAGAGATAACATTAAATGTGGTATCGCTTATTATAAAAAAATGAAAAAAATGTTTAATTCTGATACTCTCGCATTAGCGGCGTATAATGCCGGTCCGGGAAACGTTAAAAAATATGGCGGAGTACCTCCTTTTGGAGAAACAAGAAGATTTGTTGCAACTTGTATGAGTGATTACAGCAAATATAAGAATAATCCCGATTCGACGGTATCAGATATTTTAACAACTCATAAGGAAAACAAGTCAAAACTTGCCGAACAGGAAAAAAGAGAAGTTCTTACTCTTTATCTCTTAAATCAGGCAATATAATTCAGGGGTCAGAATATAGGAAATGTTAAACGAAATAAAGACTCATGAACTTACGATTGACGTTGTTGTTTTCACAATAAAAGATAATAAACTTCAAGTCCTTTTGATAAAAAGACAAAAAGAACCATTTAAGGGTAAATGGGCTATTCCGGGCGGATTTATCAGATTGTCCGAAAATCTCGATGAAGCGGCTTTGAGAATTTTGAAAGAAAAAACCGATGTTGAAGATATTTATCTCGAACAGTTATATACTTTCGGTGATCCTTTGAGATATCCTAATGCCAGAGTTATCACGTGTGCTTATTTTGCACTTGTAAGAGCGGAAGACGTTGAGCATGTCTTTGCGGAAGAAATGACGGAAACGGTTAATTGGCACAATGTTTATAACTTGCCCGAAACAGCATTCGACCACAAGAAGATTATTGAATATTCATTAAAAAGAACCCGTGAAAGACTCGCTTACTTCCCGATATCTTACAGACTTTTGGGCGAAAAATTTACTCTTACGGAACTTCAAAAAACATATGAATTGATTTTGAATAAAAATTTAGATAAAAGAAATTTCAGAAAAAAGATTCTTGCGGGAGATTTTCTTCACGAAACAGATGAATACACGAAGTCATCTTCTAAAAGACCTGCAAAATTATATGAATTTAACCAAAATATAATTTCTAAACAAACAATGTGGTAATGGTAATAGAAAATTTTTGAGATTTTATGCACATATTTTGTTTATAAAACAGAATATGTGTCTTTTTTATATTAAAAATTTTTAAAACACCTATATATACTCTTTATTAAGAAAATGAAATTAAAAAAAATACTGAAAAAAAATATTGTAAAGTGTTTTTTTGCATTTGTAAAAGTTGAAAAAAAAAATTTACTTTACTAAATATTTTGTGATTTTCAAAGAAATTTATGCTAATTTAAATATGGTTAGATAATTAATTGAATTTTTTGATTCAATTTCGCAAAAAATAAAAAATTTTAAAAACAGTCAAGGAGAATTTGGAATGCCTGAATACCTTACAAAAGAAGAAGTTCGTCAATGGAGAAGTTCATTGGAACGTATTACATTGGAAGAATATGCCGCAAGATTAGGAAAAGTAATTCAAGGCGAGAAACATACAAATGATATGATTGATAAAGTGATGGCAAGTTCACTTAACAGTATTTCCGATACTTCAGAATACAGAATACAAAGTGAAAAAATACAAACCATTGCATTAAAACCGATTGAAAAGAAAGAAGCCACAAAGGTTAAAAAGGAAACTCTCGTAAAAGAAGTTGTTAAAAATACGGTAGTTGAAGAAAAACCTGTGAAGAAAGAAACGGTTAAAGAAACTGTTAAACCTGTTCAAAAAGAAGTTAAAGAGGTTAAAAAGCCTGTTGAAGAAGTAAAACCCGCAAAACAGGAAGTTGCTGAAACTGTTGAAACAGTTGAAATTAACGTTACTTTCAAAAAACCTCTTATTCCGAGAGAACAACTTATCTTTGATTATTTGTTAAAGAATAAGAACATAGTTGTATATGCAAAAGATATGGCAGCATTGTTGGAATTGCCAAGAGACTACGTTTACAAGTATATTAAAAATTTAAGACAAAAACTTAACGAAGAAGTGTTATTCAATGCCGATAACGGCGGATATGTATTGAAAGTATAATAATGTCCTCTAAAATGAAGAAAAAGGTAGCATTTCCCCACATGGGAACTGTTTCATACGCTTGGAGAGCAGCACTGAGAAAACTCGGTGTTTCTGCTTATGTGCCGCCTTATACCAACAAAAAGACATTGTCATTGGGAACAAAATATGCGCCCGAATCAATTTGTCTTCCATATAAATTGATTTTAGGAAATTTTATAGAAGCGCTTGAAGGCGGAGCGGATATTGTTTCTATGATTACTTCCCCCGGGATATGCAGACTCGGTGAATACGGTCAATGTATAGAGAATGTTTTAAAAGACATGGGCTACGAGGGCAAATATGTCGAACTTTCTCTATATGACGGATTTAAAGGAATGTATGAATATTTGGGAAAAATAAACCCGAAAGCAAATCCTTTTACGAAAATTTCCGCAATTATTGCAGCCGTAAAGATTGTTTTTGCATTGGATAGAATTGAATCGGTTTTATCTTATTACAGAGCGAGAGAAATTACTCCCGGAACGGCGGAAAAGGCGTTTAACAAAGGGTTAGAATTAATAGATGCCGCTCATGACGGAAAAAGTTTGAAAAAAGCAGAAAAAGAAACAATCAGAATGATAAAAGAAACTCCTATTGATAAGGATAGAGATGTTTTATACGTTGATATCACGGGTGAAATTTATATAGTTCTTGATCCGTTTTCAAACCAAAATATAAACAGAGAACTCGGAAAAATGGGAGTTCAGACGAGAACAAGCCTTACGGTTTCAAGTTTCTTGAAAGATGCGATTATTCCAAAAATATTCAAAAAAGGTGAAACCCACTTGGAAAGGGCATTCCGTCTTGCAAGACCGTATTTGAAACGAGATATAGGCGGAGATTCTCTTGAATCAATAAGCGATGTTGCTTATGCAAATGAAAGGGGAATTGACGGAATTATTCATGTCAGCCCGTTTACTTGCATGCCAGAAATAGTTTCACAAAATATTTTCCCGAAAATGAGAGAAAATTGTGAAATTCCTATTTTAACTCTTATTATGGACGAACAAACAGGTAAAGCAGGCTATATAACAAGACTTGAAGCATTTACCGATTTGATGAGAAGAAGAAAACGCAAAAAAGAGCAGGAAAAAGCGGCTAATAAAAATTAATTATAAGGCTTTTACTTTTTTATTTAAGTCTTTTTTCGGTTACGGAATCAAAAAACAGGATATCGCTGCTGTTGATTTTTATTGTGACTTTTTCGTTTCCGTTTTCTTCGGGCGGAAACTCTGCAAGACATTCTTTTCCGTTGCAGTCTGTGTAAAAAATCTTTTTACTTCCGAGCATTTCGGTAATTCTTACATCTGCATTGAAAACAAAGTCGGGATTTTGAGAGTTCATTTTTTCCGAACGAATACCGATAATAACATCTTTTCTGTCGCCAATTATATTTTTTTGACTTTCGGACAGATTGAATTGAACGCCGTTTATTGAAATTTTTCCGTCAATTACGTCGGACTTTATAAAATTCATCGGAGGAGAACCTAAAAATCCGCCGACAAAAACGTTTTCGGGATAGTTATAAATATTTTCGGGAGTATCAACCTGTTGAATAACGCCTTTATCAATTACCGCAATTCTGTCACCGAGAGTTAGTGCTTCTGTTTGGTCATGGGTAACGTAAATAAAGGTCGTTTTAAGGTCTTCGTGCAATTTTTTAAGTTCTGCACGAGTTTTTGCTCTCAATTTTGCATCTAAATTTGAAAGAGGTTCGTCCATAAGAAAAACTTTTGGTTCTCTGACTATTGCTCTTCCGAGAGCGACTCTCTGTCTTTGTCCGCCTGAAAGTTGTTTGGGCTTTCTGTTTAAAAGTTCGGATAAGTCTAAAAATTTTGCCGCTTCTCTGACTTTTTTATCGATTTCGTCTTTTTTGTATCCTCTCATTTTCAAAGGGAATGCCATATTTTCATAGACGCTCATGTGCGGGTATAGAGCATAACTTTGAAAAACAAATGAAATATCTCTGTCTTTCGGGTGAACATTATTTACGTTTTTATCACCTATAAAAATATCTCCCGAAGAAATGTCTTCTAGTCCTGCTATCATTCTAAGCATGGTTGATTTTCCGCAGCCCGATGAACCTACGAGAACTAAAAATTCCTTATCTTTTATTTCCAAACTGACGTTATCAATAACTTTTTTTTGATTGTCATAAATTTTGGTAACATTTTTGATTACAACATTTGCCATAAAAACAATCCTACATTTTAGATTTTTCAACGGTTTTATCGGTAGGAAGAATTACCGAAAATCCTGAAACTTCAGGTTCTACGGTTATAGAACCGTTTAAATCGCTTATAAGATTTCCTGCAATACAAATATTTAAACTTCTCAACAGAGTTGTTCTGTGTTTTTTATCGGGTTGATAGTAAGGATTGTACAATGTCGGAATTTCGCTTTCTTTCATCATTGTTCCGGCATCTAAAACCTTAATATTAATCTTGTTTTCATTCTTTTCTATAAATTCTTTATCGGATAAAATTACGCTGATTGTTCCGAAATTGCACGCTAAAAGTGCGGATTCAAGCAAGTAACTTATTATTTGTTTTAAAATATTTTCTTCTCCGTAAAGAACTTTTTGGGTTAAATTGTCGGTATTTATAACAAAATCTAATCCTTTTTCCTTAGATTTTTGTGTATATTCCGAATAAATTTGATTAAGAACGTTTGTTACATCAAAATTTTTGTATGAGAAATTAACTAATTTTGCTTCTATTTTGGATAATTCGGTTATTTTATCTATAAGTTTGAATAAATCATTTGAATCTTTGTTAATGACTTCAAGGAATTTTCTTTGACGCTCATCTGTTTGACCGCCCATTCCTTCGAGAATTGCCTGCGAATACCCTATAATTGAATGCATGGGGGCTTTTAAAACATTTGACATTTGAGATAAAAACGTATTTTTGTTTCTTGCAAGATTATCGGAATCGTTGCGGTATTTAGCAAGATTTTTCATTGAAATATAGTCTTGCGTAACGTCAACAAACGTCAATACAAAATGGTGATTTTCAACAGATTCTTTAGCGGAAATTTCAACGTATTTTTCATTCTTCCCGTATGTTTTAAATGCTCTGTCAATTTGAGAGCCGCTTCCGTCTAGCATTGACGGTAAATCGCTTTTGATTAAATCTGTTATTTTCAGGTCTTTAAGATTTTCAGACTCAAAAAGTCTTTTAGCAGATTTATTTGCAAACAAAATATTTCCCGAAGGTGTTATTGTCACCATCGGTACAGGAATATCGTCCGCCTGCGGTTTTATATCTGTTCTTTTTCCGAATAATCCCATTTTTCCAAATCTCTGTGATTTATAAAAAAATTTTATCATACTAATATTTTTTCGTCACTAATTTTATTAATTTTATGTTATTAATCTTCAAAAGATAATTTTTTAAAATTAATTATTTTATATGTCCGCATTTGACTTACGGGCATGTTAATATGAACCTGTACATAAATTTATCGTTCTATAATTTAAAGGTAAAATATGAAAAAATTCTTATTAACAGTATTTATTTTATTGCTTTCGGCGAACATAGGTTTTTGTTCAACAACGGCAACAACTTATGACAAGTACGGAAACAGAACAGGCTCGTATAAAACCGATTCAAACGGCGTAACTACAAGTTATGACAAATACGGTAACAGGACGGGGACTTTCAAAAAAAATTCAGACGGAACAACCACTTTTTATGACAGATACGGAAACCGTGAGGGGCAATTTCGGACAGACTCTTTAGGTCGTACTGTTCAGTACGATAAGTACGGAAACAGAACAGGTTCGTTTAAAACCGATTCAAACGGCGTAACTACAAGTTATGATAAGTATGGAAATAAAACAGGAAGTTTTAAAACGGATTATTCAGGAAGAACAGTTCAGTATGACAGGTACGGAAACAGAATGGGAACATTAAAACGATAAAGAGTTATAGGATTTTATTATGATAAGAGTATTTGTAATTTTAATTTTATTTTTTGTTGGTATATCCGCGACGGCGGAAACGCATTACCCCGAAAAATACAACCATAATAAAACACCGGGGCAATATCCGCAAGAAATGATTGTCGCTTTTGGAAAACAAAGGCTTGATAACTATTTCTCTTTGCCCGCAAGCGAAAGAAACGATATAGAAATAAACCAATGGGGTGATTACCCCGTTGATTTTAACGGACCTGCCCTCAATTCAAAATACCGCCCCGAAACAATAATTGCTCCTTTTGTTCCCGATTGGCAAAAAGCAAGGGCGGAGTATTATTTTGAACAAGGCTTGAAAATGCGAAAGCCTTAAACTGAGGTGTCTTGACCTGTTCGCCATAAACGTGCCTACGCTTGCCTGTTACAGAGTTTTACTCTTTCACAGTCAAGGCTTAGCACTCTGCTCACAGGTCGCTCGGTTAATTCTATCGAGTATTGAATATCTCTTGTTTTATTTACCGATGCAGAAGTTTTCAAAAATATTGTTGAGAATATCGTCCGTAACTACTTCACCCTTGATTTCACCGAGTTCTAAGAGGGCGGTTTTTACATCGATAAATATCAAGTCTTGTAATTCTTTCATTTTAGTTGTTTTAAGTGCGTTTTCACAGGAAATAAGTGCTTTATTCAAAGAGTTTTGCTGCCGTTCATTGGTTACAAATTCGGTTTCTCCGTCTAAATCGGAACAAATAAGGCTTAAAATTTCGGATTTTAATTTGTCTGTATTTTCGCCCGTAAGAGAAGAAACGCTTATGCAATTATCATATTTTTTGTCGGTTAAATCTGATTTTGATGCGATTTTTAAGGTTGGTTTACCTTCCGTAAGTTTAAATATTTCTTCGTCATCTTCCGTCATGCCTGTTGAAGAATCAAACAAGAACAGAACTCCGTCCGCTTCAGAGATACATTTTTTCGTAAAATCCATACCGATTTTTTCGATATTATCCGCTTGATTTTCTTCTCTCAAACCTGCCGTGTCAATGATTGTTACGGGAACACCTTCAATATCAATCATTTCTCTTATGGCATCTCTTGTTGTTCCTGCAGTATCGGTGACTATTGCCCTTTCAAAATTCAAAAGAACATTGAAAAGAGAAGATTTTCCGACATTCGGTCTTCCGACTATTGCGATTTTTACACCCTGCCTTAATATATCCGAACTTTTTGAAATTGCTGATATTCTTTTGATTTCCGAAATTACTTCGCTTAATTCTTTTTCTATGTAAGAATATTCGGGTTCTTCGACATCTTCGGGAAAATCAATTGCGGCGGTTATTTTCGAAAGTAATTCAAATAATTTTCCGTACAGTTCGTTAATTTTTGAAGATAATTTCCCCGATAAATTTTCGGCACTTTTTTGTGCAAATTTCATGGTTTTTGCGTGGATTAAGTCTGCAACCGCTTCGGCTTCCGATAAATCAATTTTTCCGTTTAAAAACGCTCTTTTTGTAAATTCTCCCTTTTCCGCTGGTCTTGCACCGTATTTATAAGTAAGAGAAAGAATTTTTTTAATAACGTTTATACCGCCGTGGCATTGAATTTCAACGGAATCTTCACCTGTATAACCTTTAGGTGCTTTAAAAGGTAAAACGATAACCTCGTCAATAATTTTACCCTCATCTGAAATTTTTCCGAACATTATTTTCCCCGATTCGAGTTTTCTTGAAAAAATTTGTTCGCAAATCTCAAAAGATTTATTCCCCGACATTCTTATAATGCCGATGGCACCCGTTCCGAAAGGGGTTGCAATTGCACTTATTGTATCTGTTTCATAATTTATTGCCATATCTCGGTTATACCAAAAATATCGGTTTTTCTCAACCGAAATAAAAGTCGCAATTCTCTTTTAAAAACTTGTTAATTAGGGCAGTTGTTAATTTCTCGTTTTTTGTGGCATAATATTAATGCCTTGTACGGGTATTTATTTTGTTCCTACATTTTTTAAAATCGGGAGAGAAGACTCTTCAAAACTTTGCAGTAGACCTGCCATAGCAGCAGGAAACGGATAAGTTTAGGCGCTCACCCACCTGCGAGACTCGCAGGCAACAAAATCGTATTCGTGCAGGGCTATTTATTTATATTATATATTTTATATAAATCTTTAAGATAATTTTCAAAATCGGGACAAAGTTTGTTTAATTTTTCCGATTTATCGTTTTTTAGGTCAAAATCATTTTCCGACAACAATTTATCTGATGAGATAAAAATGCAGTTTGTTATATCAAGAAGGGGTTTATCCATATCGAAAAATATTTTATAATACATTTTATCAGAGGTTTTTCCGCCAAATACCGCAAAATTGTTGAAAAATCTTTTAAAAATTTCAACCGTAAAACCGAAAAACGTATTTTTCTCTTTTAAATCAGTATTTGCACAGGAATTAAAAATATAAATTCCGTCTTTTTTTAACGATTTTTTTATCAAATTAAAATACTCGTCTTCAAAAAATCTCTTATCAAGCCCCTCGTTTCCCGCAACGTCAACCGCAATTATATCGTATTTTTTCTTGTTATTACGAAGATAAACAAGAGCATCTTGAAGATTAAAATTAAATTTTTCACTCTCTTTAAAATTGAAAAACTTCTTAGCAAGCGGAAGAACATTTTCTTCGATATCAACGACGTCAATTTGAACAAGGTTCTCAAAAAGTTTTTCGTATTGGTTTACGAGCAAACCCGAACCAAAACCGATTAAAAGAATCTTTTTTGCTTTAGGTTTTAAAAGATAAGGTATTAAAAAATAATTCAAGTAAGGAATATTACCCTTGTATAAATCGGAATTTATAATTCCCGCCTGAAAACTGATGCCGTATCTTAAAAATCTGCCGACAGGGTTTTCGCAAACGGAAACAGAGTGAAAATCAGATTCTTTTTCCCACAAAATTTTATCCTGCATAGATATCGCATACGCTTTTGCTATATCTTTAGGGCTTGCCTCTTTTATTATAAGTGTTTCGGGTATCATAACCCCGTTTTCATCAAAAAAATCTTTCAAATTTCATTCTCTCCTTGAATGATTATGTCAAAAAAATTTTTTGATGTAAAATAAAATAAGATTAATCGGAGGGATTATGGAAGATACAATCAATATAAAAGAGACTACTGATAAAGTCAGAGCGACAAGAATTCAAAAACTTACTGATATTGCGGATAAAGGTGTAAATCCTTTTAAATATTCATTTAACAAAAACATAAACGCAAAAACACTTCAAACAAAATACGAATCTCTTGAAGCAGGCTGTGAAACAGAAGATTTTTACGCAATTGCAGGAAGAATTGTTGCGATAAGAAATTCCGGAATGTTCATGGATTTACAGGACGATAGCGGAAAAATCCAATTATTCTGCCATAAAGAAAATATGGGACAAGAAAAGTTTAAAGATTTAAAACTTTTGGATATAGGCGATATTATAGGTTGTATCGGTTCAGTCAGAAGAACTCCCAGAGGAGAACTTTCAATAAAAGTTACTGAAGTAAGCCTTTTGACAAAATCTCTCCGTGCTTTACCCGAAAAATTTCACGGTTTGACAGACGTTGAAACTCGTTACCGTCAAAGATACGTTGATTTAATCGTAAACGAAAATGTTAGAGATACCTTCAAAAAAAGAAGCATGATAATTACAAAAATTCGTGATTACCTCGTAAATCAAGGCTTCTTGGAAGTTGAAACTCCTATGCTTCACATGAAGGCTTCAGGCGCTAATGCAAGACCTTTTATGACTCACCATAATGCCCTCGATATGGATTTGGCACTCAGAATTGCTCCCGAATTACACTTAAAAAGAATTCTCGTCGGCGGTTTGAGTGAAAAAATATTTGAACTTAACAGAAATTTCAGAAATGAAGGTATTGATACCCGCCATAACCCCGAATTCACAATGCTTGAACTTTATCAAGCATACGTTGATTACAACGAAATGATGGCTTTAATAGAAAATATGATTTCATCTGTTGCAATGGACGTTCTTGGTACGACAAAAATAGAATATTGCGGAAAAGAACTTGATTTAACCCCACCTTGGAACAGAAAAACCATGATTGGCGCAATTAACGAATATACGGGAATTGATTTTTCATCAATCTTTACAAGAGATGAAGCGGCACAAAAAGCGCAAGAACTCGGAATAAACGTTGATGATTGCGAAAATTGGGGCAAGGTTCTCGAAAGAATTTTTGAAGAAAAAGTTGAACCGCATTTAATTCAACCTGTTCACATTATCGATTACCCGAGAGATATATCACCTCTTGCAAAAGTTCACAGAGATAACCCGAGACTTACCGAAAGGTTTGAAACAAGAATCAACGGTTGGGAAGTTTGTAACGCATTTTCGGAATTAACAGATCCTCTCGACCAAAGAAACAGATTTGAACAACAGGCAAGAGCAAAAGCCATGGGTGATGAAGAATCAATGGAAATTGATGAAGATTTTATTACAGCCCTTGAATACGGCATGCCCCCCGCAGGCGGTATGGGTATTGGTATTGACAGAATTGTAATGCTTTTGACAAATTCACCTACAATCCGTGATGTCATTGCTTTCCCGACTATGAGAAACAAGTAAATTCACACTATCTTTAGTACAGATAGATGAAATTTTATAAAATCCTTATGTTAACATTCATTAAGGACTTGCCAAACCGAAAATTTAAGTTATAATGACCTTGTAGATATAAGAAAGGGGAATACTACAATGAACAAAGAAGAATTAGTACAAGAAGTTGCAAAAAAAGCTAAAGTTACTCAAAAAGAAGCAGCAGAAATCATAAACGCATTTATGGACACAGTTCAAAAAACAGTTGCTAAAAACAAAAAAGTAACTTTGGTTGGCTTTGGTACATTCGAAGCAAGAAAAAGAGCTGCAAGAACAGGCCGCAACCCTCAAACAGGCAAAACTATCAATATCCCTGCTAAGACTGCACCTGTATTCTCAGCTGGTAAAAAATTCAAAGATGTTGTTAACGGAAAGTAATTTCTGTATAGCATAAGTCTTAGAAAGACCGTTTCAATCGAAACGGTCTTTTATTTTATTATTTTTTATTTAAATAAGAATATTTTTTAGGAATTATTTAATTAAAAACAATACATAAAGACTTAAAGCAAAAGAAAAAAGTTGAATAACCGAAAAAAGTTTCAAAGTCTTATAACAAACAAAACGACCGATAATAAAAAGCATTATTACAAAGAATATTAAACTTGCCATTAGAAAATTCTTCACGGCAAAGCCAACGATTGATAATGCCGTCAAACAAATTAAGTATAAAAAAATGGCAACACCTGTCAATGTACCGACTTTTGCTCTGAGTTTTGGGTTTATATCATTTTTAAAACTCAAAATAAAGACAACACTAAAAAGAGCAATCATTACAATATTAACGGCAACGGATATATTAATCAGTAAATTCACACGGCCTCCGCTAATCTTTCTTCTGCGGGGTTAAGAAAGCGATTTATAAACTCGATTGCTTTATCCATTACAAATACTTTTTCATTATCGTATAAAACCATGTGGTAACTTTTTTCAAGTTCTATGTATTCTTTAATTTCGGAAGAAATTTTATTAAACACGATTTTTGCACTTTTTGTACTTGAAAGGTTGTCATATTTTGAATGGATAAGAATTATCGGGGTATGAATTTTTTTGAGGTTTTTGCGAACTGTTTTTGAAAGTTTCAAAAGTTCGTTAACGCAATTTAACGGATAATTATCCATTCCTATTTCAGTTTTCGCCATTATTTTTGCAAGAACTTTTCTTGTATCTTCATTCATAACACCGAGACAATCGTCTTCAGGGAAAGTGTAATAATATCTCAAAATTGTATTCAAGCCTAAAGGCATCAAGAATTTTGACCAAGGCATGGACGCACCGTCTAAAAAGAGAGTTGTTGAAAGCGCGATTATGCCTGTTATGTCATCATTGTTTTCGGCAAGATAAAGTGACATAGCAGCCCCTAAACATAGTCCCGAAACAAAAAATTTATCATAGTTTTTTCTTAATTGTTGATATTTTTCTTGAGCAAAATTGCACCAATCACGGAAAGTTACCGTTTGAATTTCATCAAGTCTTTCTCCGTGTCCGGGGAAAGAGTAACAAAAAACGTCAAATCCCCGTTTATGAAGAAATAACCCGTATTTTTTCATTTCAAAAGGACTTCCTGTTAAACCATGAAACAGTAAGATTCCTTTGCGTTCCGAATTTTTTTCTTCTTCTTCGGAATGGATTAATTCAAAATCTATTCCTTCGCTCATTTTTCAAACCTTGTGAACAGTTTATCTATCAATTCAATTGCCATATTTATTTCTTCGTAAGAAATAGTAATAGGCGGAACGAGTGTCAAAGAGTTTTTGTAGTGGCTGCCTGTATTTAAAATAATACCGCATTTTTCACCGTGGTATTCCAAATCTCCTTTGAAACCTTCCGCTTGAATATCGTGACACAATTTAGCATCAGGGGTATAGCCGTCTTCTTTTGTACATTCTATTCTTAATGCCAAACCGAGTCCGTCAACTGTTCCTATTGTCTTATGTTTATTTTCAAGATGTTTTAAACCTTCAAGGAAGTATTTACCTTTTTCGGTAACCTCTGTTTCCCAATCGTGTTCTTCAAGAATGGTCATAACTTCATAACCTGCTCTCATTCCGATCGGGTTGTTGCAGAAGGTTGAATGTGACCTTCCTGCGGGCCAAACTTCAGGACTTATAAGTTCTTCTTTTGCCCACATTCCGCCAAAAGGATTCATTCCGTTTGTCAAAGATTTACTGAAGGTTATTACATCGGGAGTTACTCCGAAATGTTCTATTGACCAAAGTTTTCCTGTTCTGTAAAAGCCCATTTGAACTTCATCATCAACAAATAAAACTCCAAAATCATCAAGAACTTTCTTCAATTCTTTGAAATATCCTTTAGGAGGAACAATGTATCCGCCTGAACCTTGAACGGGTTCAACGAAGAATGCCGCAACAGACGGCTGCTTAGTTGATTGATTGTACAAGCCCGAACAGTTATCTTCAAATTCTCGTCTTAATTGTTTTACACAATAAAAATCACAACTGTCGCATTTTTGTCCGTAAGGGCATCTGAAACAGTAAGGATAAGGAACAAAGTGCGCTTCATCGCCAAAGTGACCGAAAGGTTCTCTGTATCGGTAGCCTGCCGTTAAGCATGCCGCACCGAGTGTTCTTCCGTGATATCCGCCGAAGAAGGAGAACATTCTGTTCTTTTTGGTGTAATTTCTGATTAATTTTATGGCATCTTCATTTACCTGAGAACCGCCTACATTAAATTGTACACGACCTTTTACACCGAATCTTTCCATATTCGCTTTGGCAACTTTTTCGGATAACATTGCCTTATAATCATACAAAAACCTTGACGAAATTTGCGGCAAGGTGTTAATCTGATCTATAACTGCGTTTATTACTCTTTGATTTTTATAACCCAAATTACAAGCGGCAAACCACATCTGTAAATCAAGATATTTTACGTCATCTTTGTCGTACATAAAAGAACCTTCACAATCGTGAAAGATTTTAGGTACTTCATCATAGTGAATTGTGTCGCCAAAAGAGCAATATTCTTTATCTAATTCAAGAATCTCTTCGTCTGTAAGAGTTCTTTTCTTGTTTATTGTGTGTGTATTCATAATATATTACCTAATTTATATAGTTTTTAATATTTTTATTATATTACTAAAATTTTCAAAGGGAATACAATTTACATTATTTTCTTTACAATATGTTTTTAAAACCTTTGAGGCAAACAATACAGAGGCTTTTTTTGCTACACACAAATCACTTGTTCCGTCACCAATGTAACAATATTCCTTTTCCTGTACTCTTGCGCACTTGCACATGCCTGCGCCAATGTCACATTTCGGGTTATGGTACGGAAATTCAATGCTGAATTTGTTGTTTTCATAGATAAGGTGATTTGCAAAGAATTTTATCCCTTTGAGATTGTGTTTTTCTAGCGTTTTTTCAATGAACAAATCGAAGCCGTCGCTGATTATGACGAGTTCAATATTATTTTCTCTTATAAAATTTACAAATTCAACAAAATAGTCGTCAATTTCTATTGAATCTATATAATTGTTAAGAATCTCGGGTGTAACATTTGAAAGTAAAGCCACTTGTGAGATTGCATTTTCTTTTGAAGATATTTTTCCCTGAACCCATAAATCTTCGTACTCAGTCCATTTCGGGTCTGCATAAAGTTCAAAAAATGTGTTAACTGCATCTTTTTTTGTTATAGTTCCGTCAAAATCACAATATATTGTTTTAATTCTTTTTAGTGTTTCCAAATTATCCATATAGTTATTTTATCACGCACAAATTTATTATAAAGTAAATCTGTTTTTATGCTATTATAAAGGTGTTAGGGTTAATAAAGAAATCAGGTTTTTATGTTTTTAAGTTTATTTCAAAAGTACGTTATTCCAAAGAACATTATATTTACGATAATTTTAATATTATTTTTAGTATTTTTGTTTAAAATATTAGATATAGCAATTATGCTTTTTGCATCTTTTGTAATTGCATGTTCTTTAAATCCTTTAGTTGATTATATGGTCGAAAAGCACAAAAAGAACAGAAAAACTGCTTCTTTAACGATTTTAACGGGAGTCATAGTTTTGATGTTGGCTTTTTTGATTCCCGCATTGGTTTTATCGGGACAAGAAATTAAAACATTTGCTATTTCTTTCCCCCAATATATTGATACAATTGACGATAAACTTTTTGCTAGTTTCCCGTTTCTTAAAAATATATTAATTCATCCGATGGATATGGATAAAATATTTTCAAGTTTATCCGTATATGCTACCCAATATATGGAAAATATAGTTGATATAGGAAAAAATATCGGTACGGCTCTTGTTTATATGATAATTTCCTTAATGTTTATTTTTTATTTTATGGTTGATAAACAATTGGTAAAAAATACTACAATGAAACTTTTCCCTTCTCAAATGAGAAAAAGATTGAGTGAAATATACGATATAATTTCTCAAAAGATAGGCGGATACGTTTCTGCACAGATTTTAACAATGTTAAGTATCGGTGTTGTCATGGGTATAGGACTGACAATAATCGGGGTTAAATATTCGCTTTTATTGGCGTTGCTTTGTACGATTTTTGACATAGTTCCCGTTGTCGGGCCCGCCGTTGCTCTGGTTATTTGTATCATAATGACTTATGAGTTGGGTACAAAGATTATAATCGGCGTTCTTATCATTTTTGGTATCGCTCAACTTATAGAAAATCAATTTGTAAGACCTTATGTATTCGGTAAATTTATGGATATTCACCCGATTATCATATATATATTCTTATTTATAACCGCAAAATTTTTCGGAGTAATAGGTGTTGTTTTTGCACCTGCTATTGCGGCAACAGTTTGCGTTCTTATCGAAGAACTCTATATGAAAAGCCTTGAGTAAAAATTAATTGACGGCTATTTCCAATAAACGGAAAAATTTTTTATTCTTTCAAAAGTCTTTTTATAGTTACCTTGAAAGCATACAGCCCTGTCGTCAATGTGTAAAAATGCGGGTATTTTTATGTTTGTTACATCTTTGAAAAATTTATCCAATTTGTTTTCAATCAGCCATTTTGAGGCAATCAGCATATTTCTTGAAGTAAACAAGTATAAATCAAAATCTTTGTTCAATTCTTCAACAAATTCTCTCGCTCCGTTTTTTATTTCGGGAACGTAGTTTTCGTCAAACTTTTCTTTGCCGTATTCGTTCAAAACCCCGTCAAGGTCTATTAATATTTTCTTCCTGAAATTATTCATATCAACACCTTTTGTCCGTCTGGCGGTTTGTAACTTTTGTCATTATAGCGGACAATTTAAAAATGGACAAGCAATTATTGAAAAAACTTGCGGCAAGAATAAAAGAATTGCGAAAATTAAACGGATACACACAAGATGATTTGTCTGCCCGTTCAAATGTTGCTCGTTCTACACTTGGAAATATTGAAACTGCATCTAATGATATTACTTTTTCAAAAGTAAACCAACTTGCAAAAGCATTTAATATGTCATTAGCTGAATTTTTAAACTTTTGATTTTTTATACAATTAAAAATTTTATATTAATTTTATATCTGCAAAATTCATAGTGTGATATAATTTTTCCGAAATAGATTATATAGGAGCACTAACTATGAATAGTTATCTTAAGGAAGTAATAGAAAATATAAAAGTTAAAAATGCCACAGAACCTGAATTTATTCAGGCTGCGGAAGAAGTTCTTACAACAATAGCCCCCGTTATTGAAAAGCACCCCGAATTTGAAAACATGGCGCTTCTTGAAAGAATGCTTGAACCCGAAAGAATCATTATGTTTAGAGTTCCCTGGGTTGATGACAGCGGAAAAACAAGAGTAAACAGGGGATATCGTGTTCAACACAGTTCTCTTATAGGACCTTACAAAGGCGGTTTAAGATTTCACCCTACGGTTAATTTGAGTGTAATGAAATTTTTGGCATTTGAACAAATTTTCAAAAACGCACTCACGGGACTTCCGATAGGTGGTGGCAAAGGCGGTTCTGATTTTGACCCCAAAGGAAAATCGGATAATGAAATTATGAGATTTTGTCAAAGTTTCATGACCGAACTTTTCAGACACATAGGACAAGATGTTGACGTTCCCGCAGGTGATATCGGAGTTGGCGGAAGAGAAATCGGATATCTTTTCGGACAATTCAAGAGAATAAGAAACGCTTATGAAGGCGGAGTTTTAACAGGAAAAGGCGTTGGATATGGCGGTTCTCTCGCAAGAACGGAAGCAACGGGATACGGACTTGTTTATTATATGAGAGAAATGCTCAAAAACCACAATAACCAATCTTTTGAAGGCAAAACTGTAACAATTTCGGGTTCCGGAAATGTTGCAATATATGCGTGCCAAAAGGCACAACAATTGGGCGCAAAAGTTGTTGCAATGAGTGATTCTAACGGCTGTATTTATGACGAAAACGGAATTAACCTTGCTGCGATTAAGCAAATCAAAGAAGTTGAAAGAAAAAGAATTAAGGAATACTTAAACAACCACCCGAATGCAAAATACATCGAAAGAACAAGCAATGATTCTCCGATTTGGGAAATCAAGACAGACATAGCACTTCCTTGTGCAACTCAAAACGAATTGAGTATGAATTCTGCTAAAAAACTTGTTGCTAATGGTGTTATAGCAGTAGGAGAAGGTGCAAACATGCCGACTCCGAAAGATGCAATCGAATACTTCCAAAAGAACGGTGTTCTTTTTGCTCCTGCTAAGGCCGCAAATGCAGGCGGTGTTGCAACTTCCGCAATCGAAATGTCACAAAACAGTATGAGATATTATTATACATTTGAAGAAGTTGATAAAAAACTTGAACAAATTATGATAAATATTTACTACGCTTGCAAAGATGCGGCAAAAGAATACGGTTGCGAAGGTGATTACGTTGCAGGTGCAAACATTGCAGCATTTACAAAACTCGCAAAAGCAATGGTTGCTCAAGGTATTGTGTAATCAAAATATCAAAATGTTTTTTAATTGGGGCTTTCGGTATCCGAAAGTCCTTTTTTATATATTCCTTTTGCAATATACAAAAATGGAGTATCGCAAACGGCTATCAGTATCTTTATTATAAAAGTCGTAAAGCATAATTTTATAACGGTTTCAAGAGAAAATACGTTATAAAAAGCCAAAAATGTAAAAATAATCGTATCCGCACATTGGCTGACAATTGTTGAGGTGTTGTTTCTTATCCACATTAATTTGTCTGAGGGTAATTTCATTTTAATAAAATTGTACAAATGAACGTCAAGAGTGTTTGAAACCAGGTAGGCACAAGCACTTGAAAGGCAAACTCTAGGTGTTAAAGAAAAGATTACTTTCATTGGTTCGTGAGCAAAATCGTCTGCCGACGGAGTAAAAAGCAACCCTATTTGGGTTAAAAGAATAAATCCGACAAGTGCAAAAAAGCCCATCAAAACACCTTTTTGCGCTTCTTTTTTACCGTAAATTTCGTTTAAAACGTCGCAAGTCAGAAAAATACTTCCGTAAGCGATATTCCCTAATGTAAGAGGCATTCCGAACAAGTCCACGCATTTTATAACTTCAATATTCGCCACAATTGTTGAAATTACAAGCCATGAGTAAAGACCTGTTT
>Ga0256407_10006303_pt1 | contig 18423 bp, 13 predicted proteins | sample RumenRJG_04DNA_FD_193489 | JGI IMG/M metagenome (GOLD analysis project Ga0256407, IMG submission 193489) | Bovine rumen microbial communities from Lethbridge, Alberta, Canada - RJG_04 | ecosystem: Host-associated > Mammals > Digestive system > Stomach > Rumen | place: Canada: Alberta...
CAGGTTAGCACGGGCGTTTTCGGGAATAAACAAAACCATCAACAAGGCTCCCACCGTCGTTACCGTCGCAGCGAAGATGGCCGGGAAAACCTTTTTGTTTTTCCAATACCCATAATGGTCCGCCATAACAATAGACGTGTCGATGACGATACCCAGGGATACCGTGATGCCGGCAAGCGTATAGATATGAATCGGCAGACCGGCAAAGGCATAGACAGCGATGGCGGTCAGAATGTTGACAGCCAATGTGGCCGAGATGATGAGGAGATAACGCCAGGAACGGCTGATCAGGAACACGAACAACAGGAGGATGAAAATGCAAAGGCCGGTCCGGAGGAATATCTTCCGGAGTTCCTTGTTTACGTAATCCGACGCATCATAAGCGATCTCCGTTGAGATTCCATCAGGAAACATTGACTGCAGCCGGACCATCTCCTTTTTCACCGCATTGACCGTGGACAGCATATTATCGGATCCTGCAATGGTGATAGCCAGCATAATGGTATTCAATCCGTTGACTCGGTAATAATACTCTGGAGATGATTCCAGGTATTGCCAGGAAGCGAGGTCACGAAGGAAAATGATCATTCCGTCAACATTCTTGACTGGGATGGATCCGAAATCCGGAGAGGCGGGACCCGCCAGATGAACGGCCATCTGCCCATTCCCCGTTTCCACCAATCCCAGGACATTGTCGGAAAAGGTATTCGTAAAGGCCTGGGCGATCTCCTCTCCGGAAATGCCTGCCGTCGATGCCTTAACTGCATCGAACGTAACGACCCATTGGTAGGGTGTCGCTCCTGACAGCGCCACTCCGTCCACACCTTTGACTGCGGACAGGGCGGGAAGCATGTGCTCCCGGGCGTATTTGTCGATTTCCAAGGACGGCGCCGAACCCTTCAGATAGTAGGCTATGGAATAATCATTGCCAGCGGAAGACTCGTCTGATTCCACCTCTATTTCCGGGTAAGTGATTCCTCTGGGAAGGGACGGGTAGATGTTGCGGATGGCCGATGCCACTTCAAAGCGGGCCGCCTCCATATTGGTCCCTTTCCGAAACCCAATCGTTATTTCACCATACCCTTTTTCGGAAAGCGAGGAAATGTCAGTACTGCCCTGTATCCCGGACAGAACCCCTTCCAACAGTGAAGTCGCCTGGGCTTCGATGATTTCTGCCGAAGCATCGCGGAGGGCATAAGACACCTGGATGCTCCGGCCTGTCGGGGCCGGGGTATATTGGACATTCAAGCGCGGAATGCTGGCGATGCCCACAACGGACAGCGCAACCATGATCAGGACGGCCGAGAACGGCGGGATCAGCCTATGTCCGCCCTTTTCTGTCATAGATTGCGAAGTAAAGAGCCGGAACGAGGAAAAGGCTCACGAGCGTACCGATGACCATGCCCACGATGATGACAACCGACATCGGGAACTGGAGGTCGGCACCCATCGAACCCCGGAAGAGGAAAGGGGCAATGGCCAGGATGGTCGTGAGAGAGGTCATCAAGATGGCTTTCATCCGGCGGGAGGAAGCCGTCATAACCGCTTCTCTCAATCCATATCCTTCTTTGCGGAGACGGTTGATCGTGTCAATCTTGAGGATAGAGTCATTGATGACAATACCGGTAACCACAACGAGCCCGATCAGCAACATCAGATTGATACTGAGGCCCAAGATCCACGAAAGCGCAAGGGCACCGAAAATATCGACCAACACCTCCAGCAAGATAATGACAGGTTGAAGCAATGACTCGAACTGGGAGGCCAGAATCAGATACAACAGAGTGATGGCAATCAGAAGCACCAACAGCATCTGCCGGGTCATCTTCCGGTTCTGGAACCAGGAGCCGCCAAAAGAGACTTCGAAATCGTCATCTTCCCGGACGGCACGGGAAATAGCCGTCATACTCCCGGGGACTGACCGGGAATCGACTTGCAGGTTGAGCGGATAGTAGTTTCCTTCCGGTCCGGAGATGATAGACTTCAAGTCTTCCACATAGGATTGCCGCATCAGTTCGATAACCGGAATCCGTATCCCGTTCTTTTCGATGAACGTCTCGGAAAGGATGGAAGACAAGTCCTCCCGGTCAGAACCGGTTACAACGGGCAGGGAACGGGTTCCCTGGACAATGGAAAAAAGATGATTCTCATTCAGGGCATTCCGCAGGGAAGATGCGAGGTCGCTATAGGAGACCCCATAGAGAATCATCCGCTGCTCGTCAGCGGTGAAAAGGACGTCCGTCTTGGTCTCGATATCCTGCAGGTATATTTCAGGCAGGGCTTCTCCTATTCTGCGGATGGCAGGGCGAAGCGACTCCAACTGGATATCCGGGTTCCGAACAGGACGGAGGCGGGCGATAAGCGGCGCGTCCACATCGGCAAACACCATGTCAAAAATGTTTCCGGCGGGCTCGAACTGCCAGGTCGCTCCCGGTGCCGATCTGCCCAGGTGCTCCGTGAGGAGTTGCTCCACGGCTTCAAACGTAGCCATATCCTTGCACTGAAAATAAAGCTGGGACTCGGACAATCCCTGGTCGCCGCTATGCCCGAGAACGAACTGTTGGATCCCGACCAGCGATGTCACTTGCAGGGCCTTCTCACCGATCACCCTTTCGATGGCCGCTGTCCGCACTTCATTCTCCTCGACGGAGAGCCGGTCGTTCCAGTCAATCCGGAGGACCGCCTCGGTCTCCGTGAGCTCCGGAAGCCTTTCCTTTCTCATCCCCCAGAAACAGAAGGCAACCCCAACGCAGGAGAGCGCCACGACGGCCCAGGCGACACCACGATGGTCCATCCACCATGACATCCGCCTGTCATCCCAATCCTGAAGGCGTCCATCCAGTGAAAACAGCTTCGTCCTGCGGGCCATGAACGAGGGCTGGCCTTTGTACCACCACCAGTAGTAAACCGGGATGACGGTGATCGTGATGACATAAGAAGTCAGCAGGACAATGGTCACGGCCATCGCCTCGTCATAGAACAGAGCGCCGGCTATTCCGCTGACGAATATGAGCGGGATGAAAACAGCGCACGTGGTCAAGACAGAACTCAGCATCGGGCCGGTCACCTCCCGGGTGCCTTGAAGGACAGCCTCGCGGAGATTCCCTTCCCGCTGCCAGCGAGCTGTGATGTTATCGATGAGAATGATGGTATTGTCAGCCATCATGCCCACACCGAGCAGGAGACCCGAGAGAGAGATGATATTCAGGGACAGCCCGACGAGGTAGAAGATGAACATGGAAAGGATCAGCGCTGTGGGCATGGTCAAGGAGACCAGGGCCGAACTACGGAAATCCTGCATGAACAGGAAGATGACCAGGCAGGCAAGCAGGACACCGAGCAGGATGTTCCAAAGCAGGTTATGGATGGAGTACTCAAGCAATTGTGTCTGATCCCGGTTCAACTGGAAATCCAACTGCGGATAATCCTCTTCGAAATGATCCATCAGTTCCTGGATATGGTCCTTCAAGGTCGCCATCCGGGCGTCGCTTTGCTTGATCACAGCCAGCGTGACAGCGGGTTTCCCGTTGGACCGGACCAGACCCGTCCGCTTGGCGGGGACTACGGAAACAGCGGCCACATCTTTGATTTGCAGGAACCGGTCCCCGCTGCGGAACCAGATGGCACCGATTTCCTCCGCGCTGCCCACTTTCGAATCGAACTTCACGTTGTACCGGTATTCTCCGTCACGGATGGTCAGGGATCCGAGCTGGATATTCGCTGCGGAAACCGCGGCCTCGAAAGCGGGCTGCGTCATCCCGATCTGGGCCAGCTTCTGCGCATCCGTCAAGACCAGGATCTGCTCTTCGACCAGTCCGCTGACATCCACCATGGCGACTTCGGCGAGCTGCTCGATCCGTTTGGATATGACTTCCCGGCAGAAACGGCTGAGATCCATGAAGGAGCCTTCCGTATCCGACCCGGAAGCCATCGTGACATCTATGAAAAAGGCAGGAATATCCGTGGCGCTGGCCTTGAGTACTTTGGGGCGGTCGATATCCGGAAGTTCGGACATGCACCGGTCAATCTTCTCGTTGGCTTCGATGAACAGGTAATCGATATCAGCACCATACCCGAATGTCAGTTTCAGGGTACCGCTTCCATCCCTGGATTCGGTGACGAGTTCTTCCAGCCCGTTGATCTGGATCAGCTGCTGCCTGAGGGGCTTGACCACGCGTTCATCCATCTCCCTTGCGGCGAGAGAAGGATCCGAAGCCTGGACGGTAATGTATGGGATATCTACATCCGGAATCAAGGAGACCGGGAGCAAACGCAGGGCGACGGCACCCAGCACGACGGCCACCAGCATGGCCATCGTAACCGTGATCGGCCGGTCTATGATGGACTTCAGCATTTCTTTTTGAGCACTACGTCGGACCCGTCTGCAAGGTTTAGGTTCCCGCTGATGATGACCTGGTCTCCCTCCTGGAGGCTGGCTCCCCTATCCGTATTTGCCGTAACCGCGTGCGAATGGCCATTGGATGCGATGATATTGACATAAGTCCAATGGGCCTTCCCATCCTTGGTATAAGTGAAAAGCACATCCAGATTGTCCCGGATGACGACGGCGCTCCGGGGTACTACCAGTTGACCCGGGACAATCCGTTCGACGGTCACCTTGACATTCATGCCATCCAGCAAGCCGCTTTCACCCTTGATCCGGGCTTGGACCAGAATCTGGCCGTTCTTGTCCACAGAAGGATTGACGTTTGCAATCGTCCCCTGGTACGAGCGGGAGGCATCGGCATAGGGGGTGATCCGCACAGGAAGCCCGACAGAAAGAAAACTATATTCGGATTCCATGACTGTGAAATCCACCAGGAAGGCGCTGTCATCAACCAGTGTACAGAATGGTTCGGATCCTACCTGATCGTACCGGGAAAGCTTGATGTCGGCCACACGGCCCCTGAAAGGAGCCTTCAAGACTATGCCGGACAGATCATAACGACATCTGGCCAGAGCGTTCTTTGCGGCCAGGTAGCCGGATTTCATCCGGGCCATCGCCATGATGTCTGGAGGAATTGACGTTGTGTCTTTCGCGGTGTAACCCTGCCCCACCAGATAATCGTAAAGGTCCATCTCCGCCTTCTGGAGATTGATTTCGGCAGATTCAAGGGCGATCTGCAAATCGGGTCGTGCGATACGGGCGATGGTCGCCCCCACCGGAACGACTTGACCATTCTTAAAGTGGATGGACTCGACCGGGCCGCCGGTCGGGAAAACCAGACGGGCACGGGAAATGGCGGACAGCTTGCCGTTGGACAGAAGCTGCCGGGGGAAATCCGTCTTTTCAAGGGTGACGACCTCGACTTCATTGATGGCCGGCTTCTGCTGGAGCTTGCCATCCTGGCCGGCCTCTGAGTTGCCACCGTTTCCGCAGGAGGCGAGCATGAGCAGGACCGCTATGGGGAGGTAGGGTTTCATCTTATTCAACCATTTCGTTAACGTCAATCTCAATGTCTTCACCCTGGATGAAGTCGTATAGCGTATACTGCCGAAGCGTGTAGTAATAGTTCCAGAAATTGCTGATATCCTTGATATACTGCTGTCTGGCGTTGTCATTCTCAGTCTGGGCTGTATTCAGTTCAAGGACAGTAGCGTTACCGGCGCGAAATTTATCCATCATCAAAGCGCATCGCTCTGAAGCGATGGCTGCCGCGCATCGGGAAACGCTGCATTGTTGCCGCTGGTTATTGAACTGGCCTACGGCCGTGAAAATGGTTCTCCGGAAGTCGTTCTCGCTCTGCTGAACTTGTGCTTTAACGACCTCCTCCGCGGCCTTGGCCTTCTGGATGCGGCCTTTCCCTTCACCCCAGTCGAAGATTGGGACACTGAAAGACAGGCCGAATACTTCTTGATCCAATGGATTCAGGTATGTTCCGGAAAACGTGGGTGCCGCATTGGAAAGGCCGAAACGTGCATTGAAAGCCATGGTGATGCCCCGCTCCGCTTTCGCCTTCGCCACGGCGGCCTGGGCATTGAGCAGGTTGATTTCATTGTTCAAACTGAAACGGGAATTTGAGAGGGCCTTGTCCAGGACAGTTTCATACTGGACCGTGATCTCCGGGATGCTTTCGTCCAGGATCGGCCGAATTTCGTATGATTCATCCAGTCCGAGCAGAGAGTTCAGCAACATCTGCGCCTCCCGGACCCGGATGGCGTTCTCGTTCATGGCAATGCTGTCATTCAGCATCCGGAGTTCCAGCTGGAGATACTCATCACGTGTGACCGTCCCCAGTTTCATGCGCTCCGCCGCCACCTGATGCATCTTTCCCGTATTGACATAGTTTGTCTGGGCGATCTCTTCGTTCTGCTGGGCAAGGAGAAGGGCGAAATAGGCGGCTACGGCATCGGCCGTAATCTTTTCCATGGACTCGATGTAGGCCCGTTTCCCTTTCTCGTATTCCTTGGGCTCAATCAGCTTGTCCCATTTGAATTGGTTGTAGGCGAACAAAGGCTGCTGATAGGAAACAGAGACCGGCTGGCTATACCATGTAATGCCCTTCTCTGTTCCGAATTGGTCAATCCGGTTCAAGTCCGTATAAACATAGAGCGTCCCGCCCGTGAAAGTGATGTTCTGCCGTACCTGGAGGCCAATCCCGTTCTGCAGGTTGTGAGAACTGACATATCGCATCGAACCATCATCAGGACTCTGGAGCAGAGCGATAGACCGATCGTAGTTCATCAAGTTCCCATACAGGTATATTGAGGGAAGGCGGCTAGCTTTATATGCGCGCCATTGCCAGTAGGTGGAGACAAACGCTTGTTTGGCTTCCAGAGCTTCAACTGACTGAGTTCTGGCAGAGGTAATAGCATCGTGCAAGGTCATCTGCTGAGCAGAAGCTTTACATACCACAAACAAAAACACTGGCAGGAGCATATATGAAACTAAAATCCTCATTATTCTGGTCTCCTTGTTTCCATTGGCTAAACCTCTGTTAGTCCAAACTCACTGTTGTGCCAATTTCCCTGTTGACATACTAACTGTACCTAAAAGAAAAAAACTTTTGGCATATCTTAACATTAACACATCAGGAGATTATATAGTATCTATTACGCTGTTTTCAACCTAAAATTACGGATAGCCTTAAAAAACTCGCCGGTTATCTGTTCCTTTTCGCTATAAAAAGAAACTCACGGATCATTGTCAAAAACGATACTTGTACAACACTTCTTCACTGGAGAGGCCATAAAGAGCGTTCTCTCTTTCAGAAATGGCAATTCCTATTAAACTTTCCGCCATCTCATAAACCCCTATTAGATCCCCCTCCCACGTAAATACGTGTATGACAGCCCCCTCACGAGAGTCATTGTCGTCGGGACAATGAATGGCATATATACGCTCATCTGTAACATCTTGATCCTTATAATGGGCCATCCGGAAAAGACTGCGATTTCTTATCGATTCCTTGACAACCCGCTCATCCAAGCATTTTTTCGCTGTCGATATACTCAGATGATTGTCCCCGAAGATATCGTAAATATTTATTTCATCAAAACAGGCCATGCTCATGCTTATGCGGGTCCCGTCTGGTTTGATTCTTCTGGTAGAGGCGAACAGCGGCTGGTAATCTGCCAGATACCGTTCATTACCAAATAGTTGTACGGTTTGCAGTATTTCCAGAGAAGTTTTATCATAGAGTTTCATGGAATAGATGTCCTCATCAAAAAAAACCTCCGACAATATCTTATCACCACCTATCAAGAAACTTGGCGATGCCTGGGGCAAAATGTTATTCTTTTCAATCACGGCAGCCCGGCCCTGCCGCAGCGTCTCCTCTAAATCCAGCGTAAGCAGGCAATCTTCATTCATGGCCACAATATCTATGAAAGAATGCTCTCCTTCCCGTCGGGCCGTCGAAAAATAGGCTGTTATTATTTCGCCCGGTCCACGCCCAGACATTAAAAAATCTGTAAACTGCTTATTAACAAGATTCAAAGCACGAAAATGATGTGAGGACTCATATAAATCCAATATAGCAATGGAATCTAAAATCGCATGAATTCCCCAAACAGAATTCATATACTCGCCGGTAAGTGAATCAGTCGGAGACAGATGAACAACTTTAGCGGACTCGGTCGAAACTACCACCCGTTTTCCCAGTTTGTATATACCGGAACTGCTGCTATTGCAGGAAAGGAGCAGCATTGCGGCCATTACGGCAATCAAAACTTTTCTTATCATAAACAGACCCTTATAAAGAAATGCCGATACTTAACATCCTTAAAGGAGAGGAACAAACTGAGGGCACATTTGCCTTCTCTATCCCTCTCCTTTTAAAAGATGTGGCTAATTAAGGATTGCAGGTTCCCTTCCCTCCTGTCGGAGTGCCTGTAACTTCAATACAAGTTGCGCAAGAAACGTAGGTCGAGGTGCAGTTAGCAGGATGATCGCCTGAAGACCAACAAGGGATGCCTCCGTCCCCCAGTAGGATGTCAATAACTTGACGGATTTTGTCCCACGGACCTGCATAGGCAGTGACACTTGAGGCCAGCATAAGAGCTGCCAATAGCATTACAACTTTCTTTTTCATAAATAAAGAATTGAATTTTAGTTATTTAATGACTTCATGAAGCGCTTTTTAGATGACTCGTTCTTCAAGGGGTTCCCTATGTATTTAGGCTTTCGATCATCACCCAACAAGAAGGTATGCATCTTGTCAGATTGAGGTATTACCTTCTGCGACTCAAAATAATAAGACTCGTCAAAATACACTGTCAGAGAAGAGCGCATGTCCTTGACCCTTTCGATGGTTCCATTACGGTCTTCATCCTTAGGAGCCATAACAATCAGGAGATAAAAAGACTTGTCGGCTGCGGCCCACCTTGCAAGCTCTTCATTTTCACGCATGTGGCTCAGTGCACATTCATTACAGTCATCCGGGCCATAATAGCGGACCAGAACAGGACAATCAGTGCCAGTGCCTGGCAGCGGAACGTGCGTCACTTTCCCATTCTTCACTGCAACCATAGCGTCGGGAAGAATCACCTCCGTACGGTAAAAACGCATGGCTTGAACCACAGAAGAGTCAGACTCATCGCATCCCGTGGTAACAACCGCTGCTACCAGCAGGGCAGTTACTACTGCATTTGTTATCGTTTTATCCGCCGTTTTCATATGCTCAATAGTTCGTTACAGCAATAATTCCGCAGAATACTGTTGTCCACCACCTCTTACTATAGTAATGGTATAGAGCCCGCTCTCTGCGCCCAAGGGAATTGCAAACCCAGAATCGGTCGGGATAGTTTCTGACAAGAATTCTCCTGTCCAAGTGTTTTCTATTGTGACAGTAACATCCCCCATGTCATAAGCGAAAGACAAGTAAAGCGTATTAATGAGTGACACATAGTATCCCTGAACAGGAACCATAGCCGGTGCGCGATAGATTGGGGTGTCCACCTGAGCTTTTTCGACCCGGAAATCCACCGTCTGGTCTGTTCCATTCAGCGCTTTGACTGATATAATCATGCAACAGGCCATAAAAAGAGTTGTAATGATGCGTTTCATTTACTTTGCTTTTAAAAATTCTTTGCAAAGCTATGGTGTTTTCTTCAGATTATCATCAGAATGGCACTCATTATTTCTTACACAGACGATTCGTTAAGCAGCTAGTAATCAGGCATATACACAATCAATTTCGGGCGTGTAAGAAATAAATCTTACACGCCCGAAATCCAGGCTCATCCAAAATAGAACTAATCACTTGTATATCAATACATTATACCCCCCCCCGACAAAGGGAACATAGCAGCAGGTATTTGTAAGAATAATCAGCAACAAGTATCGAAACGTTGTCCTATCGCAAATCGATAACGAAATGCTGGAATTCAACAATTAGAGCATCCTCAGGTATTCATCTTTATATGGAGAATCTAGCCCTCGAATCCTTTCCTTAAGACGAGATTTCTTCGTATACACGTTTGAGATAGACAGGTTGAGGATAGAGCCTATCATTTCTGGATCAAAACCGACAATGCAATAGCAAATGAACCGGCTCTCTTTCTTGTCAACATCTCCAAGATCGGCCTTGAGATGCTTTACAATATTATTCAGATCCTTATTGATTTGGTTCTCAAATCTAGCATGCAGTTTATCGTCGTCACTGATGTATGCAATAAGATTCTCAACTCTTCTGACAATGTAATCCTTTTTATCTGTACGGCTACTAGAATCCATGTATGCATTACACAACTCGCCAATCGCCGAAAACTTGTCTTTATAGGTTGAGACATATGATTTTCTTAAGTCCTCCAAGGTGGTTTGGAGATCCTCATTCGTTTGTGTCAAAAGCTTATTTGCCTCTTCGCCAATTGTAAGAAGCCGTTCCATTTCCTTTTCGCGCTTATCTTTTTTTTGTTTGAAGTAGCCAAGAGACAGCAGGAACAATAGGCAGAACCCCAGTATGACGAGCGACAACTGTAATCTAAGGATGTGCGCCTCTCTTTTAGAATTGAGCGCCTCGGACGAATAATAGCTTTGTAAGGCTTGGCCAATAGGATCGGATAAGAGATTGTCAACCAGTCGCGAATCATATGCTTTTGCATCAATGAGATAACTAAGCGCCTTTTCATAATTACCACGATGCTGTTCAATTCTGTAAAGCCAATTGAGGATGGTGGTTTTCCGAGGTTCATCCAGTCTTTTTAACTGGTTCTCAATCTGGGTACAAGTGGACTCGTCTCCTATCAGTGCGGCCGCATAAGCCCAAGCGCCATAGTCCCTCAATGATAAAGGGAGCTTATAAGAGACGGAAAGTTGCTTGAGGAGTCCTATCGCCTTTTCTGGGTCCGGACTAGGGCGAGCCACAAGCATGCGGGCGTAGTTGGACAGAAAAACAGACATGGCAACGGTGTCTTCCCTCGCACGCTCTATCCCTAATGAAAAAAGGGAATCGGCCTTGTCCCATTCTTGCCTGTTATATAGCAAAATACCTAGTCGGCCCGCCGACAAATTACCATGTTTCACATCGCCGGCCTCCTCAAAGGCACCGATTCCTTTCCTTACATATTCCTCTTCCTTATCTATATTCTGGCTCCTGTTATAAATATCAGCGAAGGCCATGTAAAGAAGGCCTTTAGCCTTCCCGTCCGAAATACCATCTGCTAAGGATTCTGCCTTGGAGTAAGAAATTGCTGCCGCGTTGTCATTGCCGGCATTGTACTGAATTCGCCCTAAATAGTAGTATGCTTTGAACCTTTCCTCCTCTGAACCATGCTTTTGGTAATAATTCACGGCAGGCAATACCACGTTGACATTCGTTGTATCTATATAGTTCTTATCCAGCGCCATAGCGTGAAGGAGAGAATACCTTGCCTTAATAGCATTGGATTTTAACGATAGTGTATCAATGGATTTGATAATTGCCAACGCGCTGTCAGGGCGCTCATTTATGACCGACTCAACGACATCTAGGCGCTGAGCGTATTTATTCTCTCCACAAGAAAAAAAGCATGCCGCCACGAGGAAGATGACTAAACCTTTAATCTTCATAATTGTTTGCCCCATTATTCTCTTATTGTTCGTGGATGATAGTAATTGACTATTTGAATAAATCCTCCATAGTCACTTCTGACTGCACAATACCACTATGCAGATTCTTTGAAACGCCATATGTGGTAATGAACGTGTGATGAAGCGCTTTCTTTGTCTTGGTAACCTGCCGGAAAAGCGTGGCACGCGAGGCTAGCCTCCTCTCGTATTCGGCATCAATGACGAATTTGTCTGAGACATACTTAATCTCACAAATACTGATGACTTCATCTGCACGGTCAATCAATAAATCTATCTGGCCACCCTTCCACGAAGTCCCGTTTTTATCAGTGAACGGCCGACAGCTCCATGAATGGATATTGCTGATAATCCCCCCGATGCTTAGTGCCTGTTTAATCTGGCTGGTATGATGCAGGCAGACTTGTTCAAAAGCATAGCCGCTCCACGCGGTCATGGGCCCCTTACCGGTAAGTTTACTCCAGAGATGCTCGTCCTGCCCGCTATTATCTTCTACGAACTTCATATGGAAGAGAGAGAATAAATCCGTCAGCTGATACAGGGCATCCCGTTCTGTCTTTCCAATGGCAGTGTATTTACGAATAAAGTCACATTTCACCAAATTATCAAGCACTTCGGATAAGTCTCCTCCATCAGGCAATCGCATAGCTTCCATCAGTTCAAGTCTCGTCATCCCCTTCAGCTTGGACGACAGCACCTCCACAACGCTCTTGTACAGCCGTGAATTCTTGAACAGTGATCGGAACAAGAAATCAAATTCCGCTCTAAGAGGTGCCCCTTGCTTGAAAAACAAATCATCAATGTTCACATTAAGCGGGATATCTTTTACCAGCATGTCCAGATAATACGGAATTCCCCCGAAAACCATATACGCCTGCAGAATCTGGTGACGTGTCATTTCAATACCCTTAATCTCCTTCAAAAACTTTTCAGTTTCACATAGGCTGAAAGGAGCAAGCCAAACAGGCCTGCAGACCCTCCCGTAAATACCGCCCTTGTCACCAATGAATTTCGAAAGCATCCACGTGGTCGCAGATCCGCACACAAAAAGCTTCAAGTTTTGCTTGGTGGATGCCCAATCGTTCCAAAACTGTCCAAAAGCCGCGAGAAAGTTACTCTTGGGAGTATCCATCCAGGGGATTTCATCCAGAAAAACCACTATCCTCTCCCTAGAGAGCGTATCCAAGAAATCGCGGAGGGCATCAAACGCTTCAAACCAGTCTTTGAATCTCTTCATCCTCCTACCGGAATAACGTTCGAGCGTTTTTTTGAATTGGCTCAATTGAACAGCACGCTGTACATCATAGAGGCCTGTATAAAAGAAATCAAACTCATTGTCAAAAATACTTTTGACCAAATAAGTCTTCCCGACACGACGACGCCCGTAAACGGCTATTAATTCCGCCTTGTCACTCTCAAGATAGTTGCGTATGATGGCCCGCTCGTATTCTCGGCCTATGATTTTCAGTTTTGTCATTGTCTGTAGTATTTGACCTGCGCAAATATAACGTTTTGTTTTTGATAATTCAAGGATAAATTCTCCGTAACATGTAATAATCGCATGGTTAAGGATGAAATATCTTTCATTTTTTCTCCGTAGCCATTCGGTAATGATGAGTTAAGGAGCGCCAATCTGGCTATAACAAGAAAAAGTTTGACCTTTTTGTACTTTATCTCGATTATTATTTGAGAAAAAGCGCAGGCGGGCCTTTTACACCAAACTGACGGTGAATATCCGGCCAGTCTTCACGAAGTACATGAGCATCGGGATGGTCTGTAAACAAATTACCCGGTTCATATATGACATGTCAGTTTTAAAAGCCGTTCTGCAAATTTACAAAAAAATCGAGACCTCAATAGCGACTCGCAGGTATGACTACTCGTTTTCTTGTCGCAAGTAGGCTTTCATTTTCGGTAGATCTACCCTTGCTCTACAGTTCTTTGAACATGGGTAAAATGTTTCCTTGGCGAACGTCAATAGGCTCGAAGCCATGTTTCTCGTAAAAACCTATGGCAGAGTATCGTTTATTTATGAAAGCGCCTACCACGTGAGAACGAAGAAAGGGCCTCAATGTTAGAAGCCCTTTCAAATATAAGATCATTATTCTCTATTTCCATTTCAGCTTGAACTTATCTGGCATCTTCACTTCCTCCTTAGCTGTGTTATCCTTGGACGGATGATTCCTGGCAATCTGCTTGGAGCGGTCGCCTGCTCATCAGCCTCGGCATCTTCTATTAGGTGATGTTTCCGCTGGAACAGGAGATGGACAATCATCGCCAATTATGCCTACGACCTGGCCAAGGAGTTTAACCAGTACTACCACGACACCCCCATCCTCAAGGAAGAGAACGAGGCCGTACTCAAGTTCCGCCTGGCCCTCATCGACACCCTGGCCCGCACCCTGCGCCACGCGATGGCCCTCCTGGGCATCTCCCTCCCGGAGAGAATGTAGGAAGCCCTTGCGTGGAGGTAATAGCCTGAAACAGTGCACTTTAAAGGAACTGCCTTATCCCGACTGGGATAAGGCAGTTCCTATTATTGATTCACAATCAATGGTTTATCTCCACGACCTTTTGCAGACGTTCATTCTTGAATCACCTTGATATTTGTGTGCCCATTGCGGATAGCGCCATACACATATAGTGTCCTGGATTTTCCGGATGTGTTGGGCTCAGCAACGAGGGTGATGCTGGTTGAATAAGGGACAGTCTTGGCCGTGAGCCACAGATAGGAGGTCTGGATTTCCGGTTCCTCCAGCGTGTTTTGCGAGTGATTACCCTCTCCGTAATAGTCTAAAATAGATAAGTTTTGGACAGGCTCATTTCCAGACACGACGATTTCTCCTCCTGCCGCCGGTATGTACACCTTTTTGTCGTACCCAAACTGGTCTTTCTGGCAAGACGGAAAAAGACAGACGAAAAGGGATATGAATAGAATTTTCCAAATCTTCATAGTCGCTGAGGGGTGTTAATTGGGATGATTGTACGTGATGATTTTCAAGTAGAAATTGTAATTGATATCAGAGCCCGAATCGTGGGGATTATCAAATTCTACATCGGGATTATTAAGTTTAAAAATGCCAGATGCATAGTATCCATTACAAGAACCTTGCCACCCAAAATCACAGTGGACCATTGTTGTTGGACTCGATGTGTATGTTACCGTATGTGAGTAAACTCCATTGACATAGATTTGTTTAGTGGTTGTGGTTTGCTTAACTTTATATCCATCAATATTCCATCCATGGCTATTGCCGAGGTCATAATTTAGAAATCCTTTATGAGGAATTGAGCATATGAAGACGGGGCATCCTTCATCTAACATAGATATTACAGCTGATGTAGAGTAATCAACGTAATTCACGTTATGAAATAACACGTCGCGCAGAAAGGATTTTGCATTACTAGGAAATGTAAAGGTGCCTCCAAAAAAATATAAAGAATTGCATTCAAGACCGACTATACGTAATAATGCAGCTGCGGACTGTTTCCCTATAGCACTATTATAGTTTGTTTTTAATTCTTTCCAGTTTACGAAAATGCCGTTATAAGACAACCCAGTTGGCCATTCAAAGTGTGCAAGTATCTTTGATATAGCGAGAGGAACGCATCCCGCATCTCCTCGTTTAGTTTGGCCAAAGAAGAGATATCTCCTTACAATTGGACAAAAGTCATTGAATGGTGTGTCTTGACTCCAATTCTTTTCGGCGGTCAATAAAGGAGATACATAAGATGTTATATTTGTTTTTTTACTTATTATGAATGATGTTGTATTTTCATTTCCAGAAGATTCATCATTTATATATGGCGTACGCTGGTCATATTTTTCAATCTCGTCAATTGCGTATTGTAGACTCATTTTATTGACAATACTGCCAGGGCTGGGTGATTCAATAATCCGATTATCAGACAAATAGTTACCAACATAATAGTCATCATCTACTTCACTATACAAAGAGAATGTATTAGGATTAATAAATGAATCATCAGGATAATTTTCATCATATATTATTCCACTTCCTTCTCGCGGATAGTTATCGTCAACAATCCTATTACAACAACTATAATCAAGCAGTAGTTCATCTGATGAAAGATTACCTTCATCTACTACAGATATTATATCTTCGCTAATTCGACTATCAGCAGCGAGAATAGCGTATCCATTATCTTCTGTAAAGTTAATCAAATAAACGATTTCATTGCAATCAGTATCGGACGGAAAGCTTTTTGTGGGCAGATTTGTCCTTTTAATGGTTTCAATACTACCAATTATTGGTATGTCTGCTTTTGTGGTTTGTCCTTCTTTTTCCTGAATAAATGTGTACAAGGACTCGAGGGCTACATCTACAGGAATTGTATAAGACTCCTTCAATAATGCCGAATCCTGATGTTCATTGAATGATTCCACACTCTCTTTCTTACAAGAACAAATTAGCATAATGGCGCATAATGGCCAAAGTAGTTTTACATTACACATGGGTTTTAGTATTAGATTATTTCTGTTGCTGTAATTAGTATGTCTGATGAACAGAGAAATGAGTCGGTTTTGGCTGACTGGGTGGAGGCGTAGGAAGCTGGGGCGTTCCGGGAATTGTTACAATAATGATGGGTCTGGCAGGAGGATTATCATCTTTTGTCATTGATAATCCAAAGAAAGACGAGAGAGCAAGCGACCCGATAAGTGATAAGAGGATACATTTTTTCATACTTCGCAGAATTTGTTTCTGCGAAGTTATAGGCAATGACGCGGAAAAAGCTGTGGCGGAATGTGTCGGTTGTCGCTGTAACCGATTGATTATTAGCGTCTATTTAGGTGCTGCTTGTGGCGGTTTTGTGTTGCTCCCGAGAAAGCATGGATAAGTATTCCTTTCCATGTTCGTTTTCCATTGAAAGAAAGATTTTCCGGAGGTTCTTCTTGCGTGTTCGAACTGCATCGTCGGTCATGTCCAATATGAAGGCGACACTATTATTTGAAAAGCCGGCAAAGAAAAGAACAAGCATGTTGAAGTCTTTTTCGTTAATCCGTATGTCGCCGTTATGCAACCCTTTACAATCTTGACGGATGCTGGCAATAATTCCATCGTGGGATTGGTTCAGAGCCTCTTCTATCCTGGCGATAAAGTGCTCATCATCGCGTAGATTACGGAGTTCTTTGCGAAACTCTGAAATGATATCTTCCTTAAACGATTTCCCGTTTTGGATTTCCCGTAGGAATACGGCTTCCTCCGACCAGGACAAATAAGCATTTGCAAGCTGCGACATGGTTTTAATCCTATCCTGCACGAACGCGGATATGACCGAATGTGAACCCATCTGCCCTTTCCGCATTTGCTGTAATTCTTGCCCCAGCATTTCTATTCGTGCCATATGCGTGACCACTTGTATTCTCCTACGTCGTAGTGCAATGATGCATGCAATAATGATAGCTAAAAAGATGAAGGTGATGAGCAGGAAAATGGTGCGCTGCTCCTGGCTTTTTGTTTTTTCGTCCTGATACTCCTGTTCAAAATACGTTTGCATGAAGTGGGTGATGGAGCGGGCCAAGATTTTATTTACACAGGAATCCTGGATATTGTATGCAAGAGATTGATTAAAATAAGCTGTTTCAAAATCGTCTTTAATCAGGGCAATCTGAGCCTTAGCAGTATAATAGTTGACACTATCTTCGTATGTCGACAATTCTTTAAAAGAGACAGACAGTAAGGAGTCTGCAATAGCTCGTCTGCCCTGATGCTCTGCTACAACGGCTAAACGGCCAAGATAAACTGGCGTAAGAGGGTACAGTTGGTCTAATTGGTTATAGAAGGTTCCCGCCATGTCAAACTCATCCTGGAAGAAATGAATGTTTGCTTTAAGCGTAGTAGCGTAGTAGTCAATAATCCAATTGCGAGGTTGATAATTCAGCACAGAATCAATAATGGATTCTGCACGTTTGAAATTCCTTTGAGAAATATAGTAATCGGCGCACTGAATTCTGGAAAAATTAGCTGCTAGGGTATCTCGAATGTTCTCCAGAAGGGGGATGGACAATTTCGCATAATAGGCCGACAACTGCTTGTCAAGGTTCTGTGAATAAAGTTGTGACAACCTTTGGCAAGAGAATCCCATGTAGGTGGTGTCTTTCTGCTTGGCAGCTAAATTGTAAGCCTGCTTGAAGTGAAGCGTTGCGGGGATAATCTGCCCGGCATCATATTCTGCTTGCCCAAGATAGTAGGTGGCCATCATTCTGTTGCGCTTAGACCCATGCCGAGAATAATAGTTGTATGCAAATCTGGCAATGGAGTCATTGACCGTGCGGGTGCTGTCAATATCCATTTCTACGCATTCCCAAAGCGCTTTCTGTGGCGCTCTGGCACACGAAACCATTAAAACAAATGCTATACAACAAATTACCCGGTTCATATATGACATGGCAGTTTTAGAAGCCGTTTTGCAAATTTACAAAAAAATCGAGACCTCAATAGCGACTCGCAGGTATGGCTACTCGTTTTCTTGTTGCAAGTAGGCTTGTCACTAACTGCCTGATAATCATGTAATATCCTAATAATCCTCGGCTCTTTTTGCGCCGAGGATTATTAGCAAATGCCTGATAGCCAGCACGTTATCGGCCAGGAGGCTTGCCAAGCACTTTCCTGCCAACGCGGCAACGATTCCCGGCAAAAAGGGCGTTCCCCTCGCCGTGCCGGCTCAAAGCATGCTGATCCCGTCCAGAGTGCCGTCTGTGTATCGTCCTGGTTTGGGGAGCGAGTCCTTATTGAAACAGCGTCAGGACACGCTTGATAATGTCCCCCAGCTGGGGGCTCACTTCCAACGGGAAGCCGAAGGCGGCCACGCGGTAGCGGCCGTTGTCCATGTAGGTGGCGGCGGGGATGTCCGTACCTTTGTAGCGCAGGAGTGTCCGGGTTTTGGCCGAT
>Ga0256407_10006304_pt1 | contig 18422 bp, 11 predicted proteins | sample RumenRJG_04DNA_FD_193489 | JGI IMG/M metagenome (GOLD analysis project Ga0256407, IMG submission 193489) | Bovine rumen microbial communities from Lethbridge, Alberta, Canada - RJG_04 | ecosystem: Host-associated > Mammals > Digestive system > Stomach > Rumen | place: Canada: Alberta...
CCGGGATGACTCTGCTGGTCTGCAATGCTGCGCGGGTGATACCCTGCAGAATCTGCTTCGACGTGGCAGGACGTGCGTCGCGCACCTGGACAATCTTCTTGTCCTGACGCTTCAGGTACGAGTTCTCGTCGCGCAGACGACGTGCCGTGACAATCTGTCCGTTCTGCATATTCTCGCTGTCGCCAGCATCGACTACGACCTTCTTGCCCCAGATGTTGTCGTTCTCCTCGTTGAACTCGAGCTTATCGACAATCTGCTGAGAGAGGAAGCGCGTATCGCCGGCGTCGTCGATCTGCACCTTGCGCATCATCTGACGTACGATGACCTCGAAGTGCTTGTCGTTGATCTTCACGCCCTGCAGACGATATACGTCCTGTATCTCGTTGACGATGTATTCCTGAACAGCCGTCGGGCCCTTGATGGCAAGGATGTCGGCAGGTGTGATGGCGCCATCGGAAAGCGGCGTGCCTGCACGTACGTAGTCGTTCTCCTGCACAAGGATCTGACGGTTAGCAGGAATGAGGTACTTCTTGATAGCCTCTTCACCACCAAGACGCGGCGTGATGATGACCTCACGATTACCGCGCTTCAGCTTGCCCATCGTCACTTCGCCATCAATTTCGGCAACAGTTGCGGGGTTGCTCGGGTTACGAGCCTCGAAGAGCTCCGTTACGCGAGGCAGACCGCCGGTGATATCACCGCCGCCTCCGATGACGCGAGGTATCTTGACGAGCACGTCACCTGCCTTCACTTCCTGTCCGTCCTCGATGGCAATATGGCCGCCGATGGGCAGGTTGTAATGGCGCAGGATGTCGCCGTTCTCGTCTAGGATGTGAACGGTCGGTACACGTGTCCTGTCGTGAGACTCGATGACAATGAGCTCTTGCAAGCCTGTCTGGTCGTCGGTCTCAACCTTGTAGTTCACGCCTTCAATAACGTCCTCGAACTTCACCTTACCTGGCATTTCCGTTACGACAACTGCATTGAAGGGGTCCCACTTGGCAACGATTTCGTCCTTTTTGACGATGTCGCCGTCATTCTTATAGAGTGTGCTACCATAAGGCACGTTGGCGGTGAGCAGGACAATACCTGTTGTGGGGTCAATGAAACGAACCTCCGTCAAGCGACCTACCACAACCTTTGCTGGCGTACCTACCTCATCGACAACGTCAACAGTACGTAACTCCTCAAACTCGAGGCGAGCGTCGTACTTCGCCTTAATGCGTGCGTTGGCAGCTGCATTGCCTGCCACACCACCGGCGTGGAAGGTTCGCAGCGTCAACTGAGTACCAGGCTCACCGATGGACTGAGCTGCAATGACGCCCACTGCCTCACCCTTCTGTACCATGCGACTGGTAGCCAGGTTGCGGCCGTAGCACTTCATGCAGACGCCCTTCTTGCTTTCGCAAGTGAGCACGGAACGAATCTCGACGCTCTCGATGGGGCTGTCCTCAATCTCCTGAGCCTTGGCTTCGGTAATCTCGTCGCCAGAAGCGCAGATGAGCTTGCCCGTGAGCGGGTGGATAATGTCGTGAACAGACACACGGCCGAGGATACGGTCGTAGAGGCTGCTGATGACTTCATCGCCGTTCTTCAGGGCAGAACATACGAGACCACGCAGGGTGCCGCAGTCCTCCTCGTTGATGATGACGTCATGGCTGACGTCGACAAGACGACGTGTCAGGTAACCGGCGTCGGCCGTCTTCAAGGCAGTATCGGCAAGACCCTTACGGGCACCGTGCGTAGAAATGAAGTACTCCAGCACGCTCATGCCTTCCTTAAAGTTAGAAAGGATGGGGTTCTCGATAGTATCGGGCTCAGCGCCGGCCTTCTGAGGCTTTGCCATAAGGCCACGCATACCAGAGAGCTGGCTGATCTGGCCTGCACTACCACGAGCACCTGAGTCGAGCATCATATACACAGCATTGAAGCCCTGGTCGGCCTCCTTCATCGTCTTCAACAGAGCCTTCGAGAGGTCGTTGTTGACGTGCGTCCAGATATCGATAACCTGATTATGACGCTCCTTATCGGTGATGAAGCCCATGCCGTACTCACCGCTGATGCGCTCAACTTCCTCGTTACCCTTGCGGATGAGCTCTTCCTTCTCTTCGGGGATGATGATATCACCGAGGTTGAAGGACAAGCCACCCTCGTATGCAAGGCGGTAGCCGAGGTTCTTGATACCGTCGAGGAACTCGCAAGCACGAGCCACACCAACAGTCTTGATGACATCGGTGATGATGCCGCGCAAGGTCTTCTTCGAAATGACATCGTTGAAGAAGCCTACCTCGGCAGGAATAATATCATTGGCGATGACACGACCTACAGAGGTCTCTATCATTTGCTTGCCGAGAGTGCCATCCTCGAGTTTGGCGTTGTTGACCATCACGAAGACAGGAGCGTGTACGTCTACGCGCTTCTCATTGTAAGCGATGATAGCTTCTTCGGGACCGTAGAACTTCAGGCCAGCGCCCTTTGCTCCTGGACGAAGCTTGGTGATGTAGTACAGACCAAGCACCATGTCCTGAGAAGGAACGGTGATGGGCGTGCCATTGGCAGGGTTCAGAATGTTGTGGGACTGAAGCATCAGTATCTGAGCCTCGAGGATTGCCTCATTGCTCAAAGGCAGATGCACAGCCATTTGGTCGCCGTCGAAGTCCGCATTGAACGCCGTACATGCGAGGGGATGAAGCTGGATTGCCTTGCCTTCAATCATCTTTGGCTGGAAGGCCTGAATGCCGAGGCGGTGCAGTGTCGGGGCACGGTTCAGCAGAACAGGATGTCCCTTCATGACGAACTCGAGGATGTCCCAGATGATGGGATCCTTGCGGTCCACAATCTTCTTAGCGCTCTTCACGGTCTTCACGATGCCGCGCTCGATGAGCTTACGGATAATGAAGGGCTTGTAGAGCTCTGCTGCCATGAGCTTGGGAATACCGCACTCGCCCATCTTCAACTCGGGACCTACAACGATGACGGAACGAGCTGAGTAGTCGACACGCTTACCCAGCAAGTTCTGACGGAAGCGGCCTTGCTTACCCTTGAGCGAGTCACTCAGAGACTTGAGAGGACGGTTGCTTTCCGTCTTGACTGCACTGCTCTTGCGGCTGTTGTCGAAGAGGCTGTCAACAGCTTCCTGAAGCATACGCTTCTCGTTACGGAGAATAACTTCGGGAGCCTTAATTTCAATGAGTCTCTTGAGGCGATTGTTGCGAATAATGACACGACGATAGAGGTCGTTCAAGTCGCTCGTTGCAAAACGACCGCCATCCAGAGGAACCAAGGGACGAAGCTCTGGCGGAATGACTGGCAAGGTGCGCATAATCATCCACTCGGGCCTGTTCACCTTAGAACTCAAGCGGAAGCTTTCTACAACCTGAAGACGCTTCAAGACATCATTTTTGTGCTGCTGAGCGTTCTCTTTGTTGGCTTCATCACGAAGTTGGTTGGAGAGGGAATCGAGGTCGAGCTCGCAAAGCAAGTCGTAGATGGCCTCAGCACCCATCTTGGCAATAAACTTGTTGGGGTCATTATTCTCTAAGAACTCGTTACCCTGAGGCAGACGGTCCATAATAGCTTCGTACTCATCCTCGGAAAGAAGGTCGAGCTTCTGAACAGGTATATCCTTGTTCTTTGCCATCACACCAGGCTGAATCACGATGTAGCGCTCGTAGTAGATGACTGCATCGAGCTTCTTGGTGGGGATGCCAAGCAAGTAACCTATCTTGTTGGGAAGAGAACGGAAGTACCAGATGTGAGCCACAGGCACGACGAGCTGGATGTGTCCGCTACGTTCACGGCGAACCTTCTTCTCGGTAATCTCCACGCCGCAACGGTCGCAGACGTTACCCTTGTAGCGAATGCGCTTGTACTTGCCGCAATGGCACTCGTAGTCCTTCGTAGGACCAAAGATGCGTTCGCAGAAAAGACCGTCACGCTCGGGCTTGTAGGTTCGGTAGTTAATGGTTTCGGGCTTGAGCACTTCACCATAAGAGTTCGCGAGAATCTCTTCGGGAGAAGCCAGACCGATTGTTATCTTGGTAAAGTTTGTCTTTACCTTATTTTCTTTCTTAAAAGCCATGTTTATCCTTTCTAAAAAAGCGATTCATTATTCCAAACTTACACGCAATCCCAGACCGCGCAACTCGTGGAGAAGCACGTTGAGAGATTCGGGAATGCCCGGCGTGGGCATGTGGTCACCCTTGACAATGGCTTCGTAAGCCTTACTACGACCTACGACGTCATCACTCTTGATGGTGAGGATCTCCTGCAATACATGTGAAGCACCGAAGGCTTCGATAGCCCAAACCTCCATCTCACCGAAACGCTGACCACCAAACTGTGCTTTACCACCGAGGGGCTGCTGAGTGATGAGTGAGTACGGGCCAATGCTACGAGCGTGCATCTTATCTTCAACCATATGGCCGAGCTTGAGCATGTAGGAAACACCTACGGTTGCCAGCTGGTCGAACGGTTCACCTGTTGCACCATCGTAAAGCTGTGTTGAGCAGTAGCGAGGCAAACCGGCCTTGTCTGTCCACTCGCAGAGGTCATCGAGGGACGCACCATCGAAGATAGGCGTAGCGAACTTGACGCCAAGCTTCTGGCCTGCTGCACCAAGGACGGTCTCGAAGATCTGACCGATGTTCATACGAGAAGGCACACCCAACGGGTTGAGCACGACATCAACGGGTGTACCGTCGGCCAAGAACGGCATGTCCTCCTGACGTACCACTTTGCTGACAATACCCTTGTTGCCGTGACGGCCGGCCATCTTGTCGCCGACACCAATCTTACGCTTCTTGGCAATGTAAACCTTAGCAAGTTGGATGATGCCGTTGGGCAGCTCGTCGCCGAGACTGATGGCAAACTTCTTGCGCTTCATCTCGGTCTCGAGCAACTTGTACTTCTTAAGGTAGTTGACAACAAGCTTGCCTATGAGCTCATTCTTGTGCTCATCATTGGTCCAACCCCTGAGTTGAACGGTTGTGTAGTCGATATTGTTGAGCACACTCTCCGTAATGGCAGCGTTCTTTGCAATAAGCACAACGCCGACGTTGTCCATAATGCCCTGACTCTTCTTGCCCTTTGTGAGCTCGAGGAGCTTATCTACGAGGATAGCCTTGAGGTCTTCTGCCTTGCTGTTGAACTCTTCGTCGATGGCAGCCAGACGAGGCTTGTCCTGCAGCTTCACCTTACCGGTCTTGGAGGCCTTGGTGAAGAGCTTCTTGTCGATAACTACACCATTGAGAGAGGGACTTGCCTTGAGAGAAGCATCCTTCACGTCGCCAGCCTTGTCACCGAAGATGGCACGAAGCAACTTCTCTTCAGGACTGGGATCGCTCTCGCCCTTAGGTGTAATCTTACCAATCATGATGTCGCCTGGAGCAACACGAGCGCCGATACGGATGATGCCGTTCTCGTCGAGGTCCTTGGTCGCCTCTTCGCTGACGTTGGGAATGTCAGCTGTGAGCTCCTCCATGCCACGTTTTGTCTCGCGAACCTCGAGGGAGAACTCCTCGACGTGAACGCTGGTGAGGATATCTTCGCGAACGACACGCTCGTTGAGCACGATGGCGTCCTCGTAGTTGTAACCCTTCCAAGGCATGTAAGCCACGAGCAGGTTCTTACCGAGTGCCAATTCGCCGTCCTCTGTTGAGTAGCCTTCTGTCAGAATCTGACCCTTCACAACCTTGTCACCCTTGTTGCAGATAGGACGAAGGTCGATGGTCATATTCTGGTTCGTACGACGGAACTTTGGAATGCGGTATTCCTTCAGAGCGGGCTCGAAGCTTACGAACTCCTCGTCCTCAGTACGATCATAAAGGATGCGGATAGTGGTGGCGTCAACGTATTCGACAACGCCATCGCCTTCGGCGGTAATCATGGTACGAGAGTCCACACAAACCTGGCGCTCGATACCAGTACCGACGATAGGAGCCTCGGTACGCATCAAAGGCACTGCCTGACGCATCATGTTCGAGCCCATCAGTGCACGGTGAGCATCGTCGTGTTCCAGGAAAGGAATGAGGGCTGCAGCGATTGATGCAATCTGCTGAGGAGCGACGTCCATGAGGTTCACTTCCGAGGGAGGAACGACTGGATAGTCGTCATCCTGACGGCACTTAACCTTCGTGCGGATAAAGGTACCGTCGTCGTTGAGAGGCGCGTTACCCTGACCGATGATGAGACCCTTCTCTTCTTCGGCCGTCATGTAGCGCACGCCTTCCGGCGAGAGGTCAACCTTCGCGTTCTCAACCTTACGGTATGGTGTCTCGATGAAACCGAGGTCGTTAATCTTGGCATATACGCAAAGAGACGAAATCAGACCGATGTTTGGTCCTTCAGGCGACTCGATAGGACAAAGACGTCCGTAGTGAGTGTAGTGTACGTCACGCACCTCGAAGCCGGCACGCTCACGAGAAAGGCCGCCGGGGCCAAGGGCAGAGAGACGACGCTTGTGTGTCACTTCGGCAAGAGGATTGGTCTGATCCATGAACTGGCTCAGAGCATTCGTGCCGAAGAAGCTGTTGATGACGCCGCCCAGGCTCTTGCTTGTCAGCAGGTCGGTCGGTGTGAACACTTCGTTGTCGCGGACGTTCATGCGTTCGCGGATGGTACGAATCATTCGAGCCAGACCGATGGCGAACTGGTTAGCCAGTTGTTCGCCGACGGTGCGGACGCGACGGTTGCTCAGGTGGTCGATATCATCGACCTGTGCCTTAGAGTTCACAAGCTCGATAAGATACTTGATAATCTCGATGATGTCTTCCTTGGTCAGCACGCGAACACTCGGGTCGGTGTCCAAGCCAAGCTTGTGGTTGATACGATAGCGGCCAACCTCGCCGAGGTCGTAACGCTTCTCGCTGAAGAAGAGGTTGAGGATGACTTCCTTAGCGCTGGCGTCGTCTACGGGGTCTGCGTTACGCAGCTGACGGTAGATGTAGCTGATGGCTTCCTTCTCGCTGTTGGTAGCATCCTTCTGGAATGTGTTGAAGATGATGCTGTAGTCGGAAGACTGAGCGTCTTCCTTGTGCACGAGGATGGAAGGCACGTTGCTTGCCATGATCTGCTCGATGGCTTCTTCGTTGAGTTCGCTCTCGCGTTCGAGGATTATCTCGTTACGCTCGATTGATACCACTTCACCGGTATCCTCATCGACGAAGTCCTCAATCCAACTCTTGAGCACGCGAGCAGCAAGCTTCTGACCGAGATGCTTCTTCAGGTTCTCGCGCGTAGCCTGAACTTCCTCTGCGAGGTTGAAAATCTGCAGGATGTCCTTATCGTTCTCGAAGCCGATGGCACGAAGAAGTGTTGTTACGGGCAACTTCTTCTTACGGTCGATATACGCGTACATTACATTATTAATGTCTGTCGCGAACTCGATCCAACTGCCCTTGAAGGGGATGATACGGGCAGAATAGAGCAGAGAGCCGTTGGCATGCACACTGCTGCCGAAGAATACACCGGGTGAACGGTGTAATTGTGAAACCACAACGCGCTCGGCACCGTTGATGATGAACGTGCCGTTGTCCGTCATGTAGGGGATGAAGCCCAGGAATACGTCCTGAACCACTGTGTCGAAGTCTTCATGATCGGGGTCGTCGCAACTCAGTTTCAGTTTTGCCTTCAGGGGCACACTGTAGGTGAGGTCACGCTCCAGACACTCCTCGATGGTATAGCGAGGGGGGTCAATGAAATAATCGAGAAACTCCAGATTAAAGTTGTTGCGCGTGTCGTTAATCGGGAAATTCTCAGAGAAGACTTTGTACAAACCGTCGTACTTCCTCAGTTCTGGAGGAGTATCGAGTTGGAGGAAGTCCTTAAAAGACTTCAGCTGCACTTCCAGGAAGTCCGGATAAGCCAGCGGACTCTTCACGGAAGCGAAATTAACTCTCTGATTCTTTTTGTTAGCCATCTAAACCTTATAAATATTGTGTTCTCGTGATAGGTTATAATGATTGTCTGCAAGTCAGTCAAAAAACGCCGCACGCGGAAATGTCAAACGCCGCACGCGGAAATGTCAAACGCCGCACGCGGAAATTGCAATCGCCGCACGCGGAAATTGTCAACGCCGCACGCGGCGTTTTCCGACATCCTGTTCGTTGACTCAAACTGTCGCAGACTTTCATAAAGTTTATAGACGCAAAAAGGCAAAGAACCCTCTACCAGAGGATCCTTTACCTAAGTCCCTTATTCAGGGGAGGAGTATTACTTCAGTTCAACTTCAGCGCCAGCATCCTCGAGGGTCTTCTTCAGAGCCTCTGCGTCAGCCTTAGGCATGCCTTCCTTCAGCACGCTGGGAGCGCCGTCAACCATTTCCTTAGCTTCCTTCAGGCCGAGACCGCAAGCTTCCTTGACAGCCTTGACAACCTGCAGCTTAGCAGCACCTGCGCTCTTGAGGACAACATCGAAGTCGGTCTTTTCCTCAGCAGCAGCACCACCACCTTCACCACCAGCAGCAACAACTACAGCGGCAGCAGCGGGCTCGATGCCATAAGTTTCCTTAAGTTCGTTCTTAAGATCGATTACTTCCTGTACTGTGAGCGCTACGAGCTCAGCAGCAATAGCCTTAATATCAGCCATTTCTTTAATGTATTTAAGTTATTATTATACTTGGTTAATTACTCAGCAGCAGGTTCGGCTGCGGGTTCTGTTGCAGACTCAGCAGCTTCAGCGGCAGGTTCAGCCACGGGCTCAGCTGCAACTTCGGCAGCGGGCTCAGCAGCAGGCTCTGCAGCCTTTGCTTCCTCCTTGTTCTCCAGAGCGCTCAAGACGTTCATAATCGGAGATTCGAGAGCAGCGATAACGTCTGCAATCAGTTCATTCTTACTCTTCAGAGCAGCGAGAGTATTCAGCTGGTCAGCACCAACATAGATAGCACCCTCGGCATAAGCTGCCTTGAAAGCGGGCTTCTCCTGCTTCTTGCTGTTCAGCTCCTTGATGAGCTTAGCAGGAACATTCGCAGTCTCCGTGAGGAGCAATGCTGTTGTTCCAACCAATACGGGCTTCAGCTCGTCGAAATTCTCTTCTGCATTCTCAAGAGCCTTTTCCATCAGAGTGTTCTTGACAACGACCATCTTGAGGCCCTTCTCGAAACACTTACGACGCAAATTGCTCGTAGTGGCAGCATTCATGCCCTCAACATCCACGAAGTAGAAGTGAGGATACTGCTTCAAATACTCGCCAAGTTGCGCGATAACTGCAATTTTATCTTCCTTTCTCATGATGTTACAGCTTTTTAGATTTCCTCAGTAGCCTTAGGATCAACCTTGATGCCGCGGCTCATCGTACTTGAAAGATAAATACTCTTGATGTATGTACCCTTAGCAGCAGCAGGCTTCAACTTGATAATAGTCGAGATGAACTCCTTTGCATTCTGAGCGATCATGTCAGCAGTGAAAGACACCTTGCCAATAGAGGTATGTACGATACCAGTCTTATCAACCTTGAAGTCAATCTTACCCTGCTTCACTTCACGGACAGCCTTGGCTACATCCATTGTTACAGTTCCACTCTTGGGGTTAGGCATCAAGCCACGAGGACCGAGCACACGACCCAGCGCACCAATCTTACCCATGATGGAGGGCATCGTGATGATGACGTCGATATCAGTCCAACCACCCTTAATCTTCTCGATATACTCATCGAGACCTACATAGTCAGCACCTGCTTCCTTAGCAGCAGCTTCAGCATCCGGTGTGCAAAGGCAGAGCACGCGAGTCACCTTACCCGTACCGTTGGGCAGCGACACGACGCCACGAACCATTTGGTTTGCCTTTCTGGGGTCAACGCCCAGACGCACATCAATATCAACAGAAGCGTCGAACTTGGTGGTGGTAATCTCCTTCACCAAGGCAGAAGCTTCCTTCAAGGTGTATGCCTTCCCTGCTTCAATCTTATCAGCTACCAACTTCTGATTCTTTGTCAGTTTACTCATCTTAATTGAAGTTTAAATTATTCACCAGGGAACTCACCCTTGACAGTGATACCCATACTTCTGGCTGTACCTGCAACCAATTTCATTGCAGACTCAACAGTAAAGCAGTTCAAGTCAGGCATCTTATCCTGAGCGATGGTGCGAACCTGATCCCAAGTAATCTGGGCAACCTTCTTACGGTTGGGCTCAGCACTGCCGCCCTTCAGCTTGGCAGCCTCCATCAACTGTACTGCCACAGGAGGAGTCTTAACGACGAAGTCATAAGACTTATCCGTGTAGTAAGTGATGATTACAGGCAGCACCTTGCCGGCACGATCCTGAGTTCTGGCGTTGAATGCTTTACAGAAATCCATGATGTTGATACCCTTAGAGCCCAACGCAGGACCTACTGGGGGAGATGGATTTGCAGCGCCTCCTTTAATCTGTAATTTGATTAATCCAGCAACTTCTTTAGCCATTTGATTATACTTTATTATTATTTATAATGTGAAACCCTAAAGCACGTAACAGAATGCCCTAAAGCTTCTCGACCTGAGTGAAACCAAGCTCGACGGGCGTCTTGCGTCCGAAGATCTTGACCATTACCTTCAGCTTCTTCTTTTCGTTATTCACTTCTTCGATGACTGCATCGAATCCGCTGAACGGACCGTCAGATACCTTAACGCTCTCGCCAACCTCAAAGGATACGAAAACATCTTCGGGTATCTCTGCCATCTCGTCGATGGTACCCAGCATCTGACTGACCTCAGCAGGACGCAGAGGCATGGGCTTGTTGCTTGAACGAGAATCATTAAGGAAGCCCAACACGTTGGACACATTGCGCAAACGAGCCTGAGTCTCGCCCACCAGCTCTGCCTCAACGAAGACATAACCGGGGTAGCGGTTCTTTTCTTTAATCTTGCGCTTGCCTCCTGTGACGGTAACAACCTTCTCGGTAGGAATTAGCACCTGAGAGACATGCTTGGAGAAATCGGGCACATTGTTCAACAATGCGTCGATTATCTCTTTTACCTTGCCCTCCTTACCACTAATGGCACGCAGTACGTACCATTTCATTCCAGCTTCTTCCATTTTCCGGGAGATTCTTTATCGCAGCAAACCATAGATGACTTCCATTCCTGACTGGAACACGAAGTCCATAACGAAAACTACCAGTGCTATGCATAGGGAAGCAGTTAATACTACAACAGCACTGTTCATAAGCTCTGAACGTGTAGGCCAAGTTGTTTGGTTTACCAGTTCATTGTATGATTCCTTACAATACTTCTTAATCTTTTCAAACATAACTTTCACAGTTTAGCACGGGAAGTAAGACTCGAACTCACGACCCTCGGTTTTGGAGACCGATGCTCTACCAACTGAGCTATTCCCGTGTTTATGGGTGAGCTGACATATTTTGTCCGCTCACCCAATCTTATTTTCTTTGAGGACGAGCCTCAAGAGTTGCTGTTTCTTAGTCGAATACTTCAGTAATCTGACCAGAACCTACGGTGCGACCACCCTCACGGATAGCGAAGCGGAGACCTACGTTCAGAGCCACAGCGTAGATGAGCTCTACCTTGATCTCAACGTTATCACCAGGCATTACCATTTCGATTCCATCGGGGAGGTGAATCTCACCGGTGCAGTCCATGGTGCGCAGGTAGAACTGAGGACGATACTTATTGCCGAACGGAGTGTGACGGCCACCTTCTTCCTTCTTCAGGACATAGATAGAAGCCTTGAAGCCCTTGTGAGGAGTGATAGCTCCGGGGTGAGTGATAACCATACCACGCTTCACCTCGTTCTTGTCGATACCACGGAGGAGCAGACCTACGTTATCGCCAGCTTCACCTTCGTCAAGGATCTTACGGAACATCTCGACACCAGTGATGACAGACTTCTTGTCTTCACCGAGACCAAGGATCTGAACTTCGTCACCTACCTTAACGACACCAGTCTCGATACGACCGGTAGCAACGGTACCACGACCTGTGATAGAGAAGACGTCCTCGACGGGCATCAAGAATGCCTTATCCTTGTCGCGTACGGGCTCCTGAATCCAGTTGTCGCAAGCATCCATCAGCTCCATAACCTTGTCTTCCCACTCCTTAACACCATTCAAGGCACCAAGAGCAGAGCCGCGGATGAATGGAGTATCCTCCTCGAACTCATACTGAGCGAGAAGTTCCTGCATTTCCATCTCAACGAGTTCGAGCATTTCCTCGTCCTCGACCATGTCACACTTGTTCAGGAACACAACCAGACGGGGAACGTTCACCTGACGAGCGAGCAGGATGTGTTCACGAGTCTGAGGCATAGGACCGTCAGTTGCAGCAACTACGATGATAGCGCCGTCCATCTGAGCAGCACCAGTTACCATGTTCTTCACATAGTCGGCGTGACCCGGGCAGTCAACGTGAGCGTAGTGACGCTTAGCGGTCTCATACTCAATGTGTGCAGTATTAATAGTAATACCACGCTCCTTCTCCTCGGGTGCATTGTCAATCTGATCGAAAGACTTAACCTCCTCGCCTGTACCCAGACGCTCGTGGAGAACCTTAGAAATTGCAGCGGTCAGAGTAGTCTTACCGTGGTCGACATGACCAATAGTACCAATGTTTACATGCGGTTTGGTACGTTCGAATTTTTCTTTTGCCATAACGTTTGTTATTTATTATATTAAATAATGTAGTTAATTGTCTCTTTTTCCTTTGAGCTGCTTCCGAGAGTTGAACTCGGGACCTCATCCTTACCAAGGATGCGCTCTACCACTGAGCTAAAGCAGCAACACATTATTATATATTATATCTCACCTTTGACAGAGCGGAAGACGGGGCTCAAACCCGCGACCCCCAGCTTGGAAGGCTAGTGCTCTATCGACTGAGCTACTTCCGCATGTTCATCAGCGAGATGTGGGTGGTGATGGATTCGAACCACCGAAGGCGAAAGCCAGCAGATTTACAGTCTGCCCCATTTGGCCACTCTGGTAACCACCCTTTTGTGTTCTAATCAGCTACCACTCTTGGTTTGCTGAGCCTCTTGTCGGATTCGAACCAACGACCCCGAGATTACAAATCACGTGCTCTGGCCAACTGAGCTAAAGAGGCATTTTGCAGCCGCATAGACATGCAATGCGACTAATCGGCTGCAAAATTACACATAATTTTTGAACCGGCAAAAAGTTTTGTCGTTTTTTTAACGATTTTTTTGCTTTTCTTTATATTTGGAAGCTTGCCGCAGCAAAGATTCCACTGTTTGATCGATTGCTTCTTCGAAAGTGTTGCATGTTTCCTGAGCGAACAGTTCGGTGCCTGGCAGTATTGCTCTCAGGGCGGCTTCCTTGTTCATGGCGGTCTCAGGTTTAACAACCTTAAGTGACACCTCTATCCTTCCTATTTCGTCGTTGAACTTAGCGAGTTTGGCAAGTTTCTTCTCGATAAACTTCTCGAGTTTCTCTGTTGCCTCAAAATGGATTGCCTGAATTTTAATTTCCATAGTTACCTCCTTTTGTTTTCGCCCGAGGGTGGGCTTGGTTATACATTTCTTTCAGTTGTTCGAAAGTGGTGTGAGTATAGATTTCTGTTGTTGACAGACTTTCGTGCCCGAGCAGTTCCTTGACGGATTGCAGGTCGGCCTGATGGTTGAGCATTGCTGTGGCGAACGTGTGCCGGAGCACATGCGGGCTGTTGCGCTGCTGTGTGGTGACCATCGACAGATATTTCTTGACGAGGAGGCGCACTTTGGCAGGAGCAATCCTTTGTCCGCTTCGTTCATCGAGGAAAAGGCTTTTATCGTCCGAGGCAAAATTCTTTGCGAAAGCATCGCGCTCTGCGAGGTATTGCCGGAGGCTGTCGCCGAACTCGTCGCCGTAGGGTATGATGCGTTGTTTATTTCGCTTGCCAGTGACTTTAAGTTGCATCTGGTCCAGATCCACGTCTTTCTCCGTCAGACCTACGAGCTCGGAGAGTCGTATGCCTGTAGAGTAGAAGGTGAGCAGGATCATGCGGTCGCGGAAGCCCTGATAGTCGTCGCTGAAGAAGTCGCCGTCGAAGAGGCGGTCCATTTCTTTTTCGCGAACGAATGCAGGCAATTTCTTCTCCACTTTCGGCCCGGGCATGTTGTGCACAGGGTCTTTGGTGACGAGGCCGCGACGCAACAGGAACTTGTAGAAGGAGCGGAGGGAGCTGAGCCGCCGGCGTACGCTTGTGGCGACATTGCCTTTGTCCATCATCTCCACGACCCACTGCCTTATGATGTCGGGTGGCATTTCTGCCCAAGTGAGTTCGCTGTCAATTTCTTCATAGAACCGCTTGAACGCTTCCAGGTCGGCCTGATAATCTTCGGTTGTCCTGCCGGAATAATTCCTTTCGAACCGAAGGTAATCTATGAAGTCTTCAATCCAATTCACGCACTTCGCTAACTGTTTGTTCTGCGAAGGTAGCTGTTTTTTTTGACAATCCCAAGAGAAATGCCAAAAATTTAAGGACTTTTAATCTTCTACGCGGTTGAGCTTCTGCACATAGACAGCGTGCTGCATGGCGAGGCGCTTCAGAACGGAGGGCTTGTCGAACTGCTGACGGGCGCGGAGTTCCTTCACGACTCCGGTCTTCTCGTACTTACGCTTGAACTTCTTGAGAGCCCTTTCGATGTTCTCACCTTCTTTTACGGTTACTACAATCATGTTTCTTTTTTGCTTTAAATTAGTTAATTATGTTTTATGTAGCGAAAATGCGGCGCAAAATTACACATACTTTTTGAATTGGCAAAGCATTTTTAGGAAAAAATTACATTAAGGGGCCTCATACGTCACTTGAGGGCCTGAAAATCGCCTCATGAGGGGCCATTTTTTCCCTCAGCATGCATCGGCCCTTACAACTGCAAGCATCGAGCTTTCCACAGCAAGCGTCGGCTTGTGCTACTCGTGGAAGACAATTTTCTTGCCGGAGATGATGTTGATGCCTTTTCCCTGCGGCTTGGCCTGCTTGCGCCCGAGCAGGTCGTAGCATTCGTCATTCATCCTGCTGCCGTTTACCGTTTCAGCGCAGGGGGCAGGCTGTATGGTGCCAATGCCCGTGACGAGGTCGTCCGTACCATTATATATATAGACGGACGAGGCGGCGAGTCGGAGCGTCAGCGGCGTATCGATGTCGATGGACGTGCCGGTAGCAAGGCCGCGGAGGGTTCCCTGGCTGAAGGCGTCGGTCAGGGTGAAGCTGGTGTGGATGTAATCGGGTATCTCGAGCGCCTCGCGCAGTGTCGTCGTGAATGTCTGGACGGAGGCCGACGGGTTGCGGAGGGCGAGCGTGGCTCTTTCGCCGTTCCAGGCTGCCCAGCCATAGACGTTGGCCTTGCTGCCGTCCCACGGGTTACCGCCCACCCAGTGCACATCGGGCAGGACGTCCGCCTGCTCCTTCTGCCAGCGGATGCAGTCGGCCAGGTCGCCCCAAAGCTTGCCGCCCTTGATGCTGTTCATGAGGGCATAGTCGGCATAAATCTCCACCATGCCGCTGCCACAGGCGAAGGCGCAGCGCATCTCGCGCACGATGTCGTTGTAGTTGCGGCTCATGCTGGCCACGCCACTGCCGTACTTCGAGAGCATGAAGCCGTGCGTCATGAGGTCGTTGATGGGGCAGAGAGGCGAGTTTTGCACGAAGTTCTGATAGACGAGGCGGTCGCGATACGTTATCCACTGCTCGCGGCTGTTGCCCTGATTGCCGACGGTGCCCCAGTCCATCTCTTGCCGCCACACGGCATCGGTCATCTGGAACCAGAAGGGCGACGCCCAGGTGCCGACGGTGGTGTTGAGGAAGACGTCGGGCTTCACTTCGCGCAGCTTTTGCTCGATGTCGATGATGCTTTCGGCATTCTCCTCGCCCGTCACTCCGCTGTCGGGGCCCGTGGCGCTGAACTGCGCGCTGATGCCGTCGAACTTAAAGTAGTTGAAGTGGTAAGAGTTGAGCATGAAGCTTGTGCGGTCGAGGAAGACGTCGTAGTAGGCGGGGTTGGAGAGCTGCATGCCGCCTCGCGAGCTCCAGTAGTTGCGACGGTAGTTGCCGCTCTGTCCGTAGCCGCCGACGGGCCCAAGCCATGCGCCGATCTGCGAGTCCATACTCCATGCCTTGTCGCTGAGGTTCTGGAAGCCTTCCGGGAAGTTGGGATTGAACTCCCATGTGCCATAGATGTCCCAGCCGTCGTCCCAGACGAACGAGCCGATGCCGACGCCGTACGCGTCGAAGAGGTGAAGTTTCCACTGGTCAAGCACCGCCAGGCACTGCGCCTCGTTGAAGTTAGTGGTGTAGTTCTGGTCGTTGTTGCGGTCGATATTCAGTTCGAACCACGAGTTGTACATTGGGAAGGGACGCCAAGGCACGGCACGTTCGCGCTCGCTGTAGCAGAGGAAGGAGCGTCGCGCCTGTCCCGGAGCAATGAGGCCCACCACGGCTCCCACTCTCCATGTCTTGCCCTTGGCCAGCGTCGCACGTCGGCTCCACTCGCCGATGATTTCGGTCTCGCTCGGTGCAGGTAAATGGAGAAGTTCTGCGGGCAGGACGTTCGCCTCGAGGTTTCCGTCGAAGACAAGTTCGGGAGCTGTGATGTCGCAGCCCCAGGTGACAGTGCCGTTGCTGTTCCATGTGCCGCTGATGACGTCGGTCACGGTGTCGCGGAAGTAGCGGACGAGATAGTAGCCGCGCTCCGGAATGTTGAGCGTATAGACGTTTCTCGACTTCTGCCCGCCTGTGTAGCCTTTGTGATAGTCGCTCGCCACGACGTTGCCTTCGAGGTCAACGATATCGACGCCCGCGATGTCGAGGCGGTGGTTGCCACTCGTGTACTGGAAGGTGACGGTCTGTCTGCCTCCTTCGAGGAAGCCGAGGTAACCCCGGATGCCGCAGATGCCGCTGGCGGGCAGGCCGAGACTCAGGATGCCTTGCGGCGTCTCGCTGCCCGGAAGCCAGTCGAAGGTTGTGCTCGTCCAGCTGTCGAAGTTGAAGGGAGTGGTATCCATGGCACCCACGACGCTGTTCTTGCCCATCGGCGTCTCCAGTCCTGCGAATATCTTGTCGCTCGCAATGACTGCCCCTCGCGTGTTGCCCACCACGGCCGGCATCTGCCCGCTGCTGCTGCCATCGATGGCATAGTGCATCGGGATGACGGCATTCATCGCCACATCCTTCACGGCTGTCAACTCGAGTTCTGTGCGGAGGTAATGCGAGCCGTCGCGCAGCACAGCGCGCCAGGTCAGCGACAGGTTGCCGTAGGTGTAGCTTGCCTTGATGCTCTTGCCGGGAAGCCTGAGCGAGCCCTTGGCGGCCGCCTCGTCTGCAGCAAGCTCTTCCGTCTGGACGCTCTCCAGAGTCATTGACGAAGACGGCACTTCTGCACCGCTGCCGAGGCGGATGCTGAAGAGGTCGTCGGCCGGCAGCAAGCCCATCGCCTCGCAACCGTCGAAGGTCAGCTTGCCGTCGGCATGGGTGAACGAGGCCGACAGCAGGTCGTTGGCAAGGGTATAGCCTTCCCCGTCCCCTCCAAAGGAGGGATGAACCGACAGAGTTGCCTCGCCCGCTTGCTGCTCTTGCGGAAAGATGACCTTTTGTGCCGAAAGGTGGAGCGCCATTGTGATGGCAAGCACGAGGAGTAATGACTGCTTCATGGTACTAAGATGATTTAACCACGAATTGCACGAATTACACGAACAAACAGCAACCGCAAGCTTTGGCTACGGAAGGGTTCGTGTAATTTGTGCAATTCGTGGTTTTAAAGTCTGACTAAGCGTTGAGTTCCTATATATAATATATAAATGTACGCGCGCGAGGCTTAGAGGTTGGCGTTGTCGTCCTTCCAGTTTGCTACGGGAGGAATGATGCCGAGCTCGATGATTTCGTCGCGCATCTTCTGCAAGTGCTCGTAGCTTGCCTGCAATGCTGCCATTTCCTCAGCCGTGCCTTCGGGCATCGTGAAGCGGACACCGTCCTTGTCGATAACGGTAGGCATTGCCATCATGACGTTCTTGAAGCCGCACTTGTCGCAGTTCACGTAGCAGCCAGCAGGCCACTTGAAGGGCTCGCCACCCATGGCGCCCTCAATCATCTTGACAGCCTGGTAAGCGGGGCTCTGGAACGATGAGCGGCCGCGGAGCTTGATGATATTGCTGCCGCCCTGAGTCGTCATGTGCTTAATCTCAGCCCAGCGCTTTGCAGTGAGAGGAAGCTCTGCGAGGGGCTTGCCGTCGATCTTTGCCTTAGAAGCGAAGACTGCCATCTGTTCGCCGTGACCGCCATAAGTAAAGGCATCGGTCACCTTGTCCTGCTGCACGCCGAACTCCTGAGCGAGCTGCTGTTGGAGGCGGGTTGAGTCGAGGGCTGCAAGAGAAGTGAGCTGGTTGGGCTTCAAACCGGAGTGGATGAGAGCTGTGAGAGCAGTCACATCGGCAGGATTGAAGATAACGACCACGTGCTTCACGTCGGGACAATACTTCTTGATGTTCTCGCCGAACTCGGCA
>Ga0256407_10006305_pt1 | contig 18419 bp, 17 predicted proteins | sample RumenRJG_04DNA_FD_193489 | JGI IMG/M metagenome (GOLD analysis project Ga0256407, IMG submission 193489) | Bovine rumen microbial communities from Lethbridge, Alberta, Canada - RJG_04 | ecosystem: Host-associated > Mammals > Digestive system > Stomach > Rumen | place: Canada: Alberta...
AAATAAAAAAGGGTGTGCATTTTTGCACACCCTTTAATTCTTTAGAACATAGTCTTCTCAATTTCTGGACCAGCATAGATAGTTACGGGCTCGCTAGTAAAAATAACCGGCTCGGTGCAGAGAGCACTTGTGATGTCAAGTGACAGTTTCTTGGTCACAGGACGCAAATAGTTCTTTTTCTCCATAGTCGTAGAATGTAATTAATAATTAGCTAATTGTCGCAACAAAAATATGTAAAATATCTTTAACTGCCAAATTTATTGCTGATATTTTACAAAATACTTGAAAAATACGTATAAAACTTTTTTATATAAAACAAAAAAATTATCTTTGCAACAATTAGAATGATTTATAACCTAAAACAATCATGGATACCAAATTACCTCCACCAAGTTTCCCCAAGGGAATGCAACTTCTTCAAGCCAGCCTGATTAATGAGAAGCGGATGAAAAAGCATGTGCTACATCAACTTTTCTGGGAGTGTACATTACGTTGCAACCTGCATTGCCTACATTGTGGCAGCGACTGCAGAGCCATTGCGGAAACAGAAGACATGCCGCTTGAAGACTTCCTGGCAGTGCTCGATGACGTGCGAACGGTGATGGACCCTGGGAAAATAACCGTTCAGACTGTAGGTGGTGAACCCCTTGTCAGGAAAGACCTCGTTGAATGTGGAAGGGCCATACGTGAGCGTGGTTTCCATTGGGCGATGGTAAGCAATGGCTTGTTGCTCGACGAGAAGATGTGTGCCCGACTTTTGGATGCAGGGTTGGAGTCTATCGCAATCAGCATGGACGGTTTTGCGGAGGACCATAATTGGATACGTGATAGCAAATTCAGTTTTGCCGGCGCAGAGAGGGCTGTCAAGTGTCTTGTGGGGAAAAAACTCACATGGGATGTCATTACCTGCGTTAATAAGAGGAACATTGGCTATCTCGAAGACTTCAAGCGTTATCTTATTGACTTGGGTGTTAGGAAGTGGCGCATTTTTACGATAGTTCCCATGGGTAGAGCCGTAAATTATCCAGAACTTCAACTCAGCGACGAACAGTTCCGTGAGTTGATGGACTTCATCGTGAAAGTGCGCAAAGAGAATGCCATCCGTCTGAGTTACAGTTGTGAGGGATTCCTCGGCGAATATGAATGGCAGGTGCGCAATGCTCCATTTTTCTGTCATGCGGGTGTCGGTGTGGCATCTATCCTCGCCGATGGGTCTATCTCTGGTTGCCTAAGTATACGCAGCCAGTATCATCAGGGGAACATCTATAAGGAGCGGTTCACGGATGTGTGGGAAAACAAATTCCAACAATATCGCGAACGTGAATGGATGCATACAGGACCTTGTACCGATTGCAACATGTGGGACTTCTGTCTGGGTAACGGCATGCACCTGCGGGAAGATGATGGAAAGATGATGCTTTGCAGGTATAAATAGCCAAGTTTTTTACCATTATAAAGAGACACTGCTTCAGGTGTTTCTTTTTTTGTTCTTCATTGATCTTTAGGTACGGTTTTCAATGCTCCAAGGGCTTCTTTAACTCATAGTCCGTCATTTTTCCACCCTATGTGTATAGCCATACTCATATTCATACAAGAAATAAGGCTATTCATACAATCTTAGGGAAAAGTTGATTATTTCTTTAAATTGAATGGTATCTTTGCGATGGTATAATATGAGATGATATGAAAAAAAACCGAAAAAAATGGCTGAAAAGAATCATGTGGGTGATAATAGCATTAATCGCTTTGAATATGCTGTTGCCCTCCAAGATTCAAAACCCTGTTGAAGGTTGTGGCAAGGAAAGTTACAACTCCCAATCATTTTGGCATCCCTGGGGTGACCACAACCATCGCGGCATCGACATCTTTGCTCGAAAAGGTACAGCAATTCACCCTGCCATAGGTGGGATAGTCGTGGCTGCAATGCATACTGAAGGCGCAGGCGGCAACATAGTTTTGATGCTCAGTTCGAAAATGCGCCTCCATTACTACGCTCATATGAGTGAGATTGATACCCATGTCGGTGCCATCGTCACAAAAAAGACGGTAATCGGCAAGGTAGGTAATACAGGCAATGCTGCAGGAAAAACTCCTCACTTGCACTACAGCATCTCCTCTGTCGTCCCACAAGGTGACTGGCGATGGGATCCAGGGATGAAACTCTTCTTTGTCAACCCGATTAAGGAGTTGGAAAAATAAGGCATTTAAACATACTTGAAATGAAAAAGAAAATTTTTGGAATACTTCTAGTCGTTGTGGTGTTATTTCTTGGCATCAAATACTGCTCAGGACAGACATCAGCAGACAAATTAAAGGAGGGAGACCTCATATTCCATACGTCAAATTCTGAACAGTCGCCACTTATCCAGTATGCCACGGGGTCGGTACTGAGCCATTGTGGCATCATCATCGAAAAATCCGACGGATTGTATGTGCTGGAGGCTACTGGCAAGTTGAAACTAACACCTTTGCAGGAATTCATCAATCGGGGCAAAGGAAAACAATGGTGGGCGAAGCGGGTCATCGACAAGCCCATAAAAGTGAAATACCGTCATCTGCTCGGCCGTCGCTATGACACTTCGTTCAAGCCCGACAACAACCTGTTTTATTGCTCGGAATTGCTACACCACATCTACAAGACGCAGTTTGGCATTGAGTTGTGCAAATACAGAAAGGTCTCTGACTATCATCTGACCGGACTGAAGAAAACACTTAAGAAACGAGGCATCAACCTCAACCAAGAAGTCGTGGCTCCAATAGATATTTACGACTCTGATAAAGCAAAAAACATCTGAAATGATAATTCTTATCATCTGTTCTCTTTTGGTTGCTCTTGTAGCATTCATTGTGTTTTTCCGCAAACGGCTTTGCCGAAGGTCATGACGTTCGGGAATGAAAATAAAAAATGTTTTTTATTTTGCATTCCGCTCACTTAATTGTACCTTTGCAGCCAAGCAGAGGTCCCGGCTTGTCGCTGGTGCTTTGGCACGAGAGGAAAGTCCGGGCAGCGCAGGGCATCCCACTTCTGAAACAGAAGCTATTTGTAAAAGGGTAGGAGAGGGCAGAAGAGAATGACCGCCCGTCGCTACGGCGGGTAAGGGTGAGAAGGCGGTGTAAGAGACCACCGACCGTTCGGGTGACCGACGGTGCCGTGTCCGCTGGGAGCTGCAAGTTCGCGTATACCATCGTCTGAGGGTTGCCCGCCCGACTCACTCCGATGGAGGGTAGAACGCTTGAGCCGAGGGGTGACCCGAGGCCTAGACAAATGACAGGCACTGCAGTGCACGCACTGCAGAACAGAACCCGGCTTACAGGGACTCTGCTTCTTTTTTCTCAATCATCCCCCATGAATTGGATAAAGAAAGTTGTCGACTTTTTCTCCGTTGGAGTATGGAAAGTCAAGAAAGATGATGTCTCACCATTGGTGTTCTTCTTGGTGAAACTGCTCAAGATATTGCTGCTGGCTGCAAAGGCTTTCACCACCCGGCGCATCACAAGGGCTGCCTCGGCGCTCACCTATTCCACGATGCTGGCGATGGTGCCCATGGTGGCGGTGGTCTTCGCCATAGCAAGGGGCTTCGGGTTCAACAAGAATATCGAAATATGGTTTCGTGACGTCCTCTCGAGCCAACCCCAGGTGGCCGACATCATCGTGGGTTTTGTCAACTCCTATCTGGTACACGTGAAGAGCGGGGTAATCCTCGGTTTCGGACTCCTCGTGATGCTGTGGACGGTGATGATGCTCATCAGCAACGTGGAAACGACTTTCAACGATATCTGGGGCGTGAAAAACTCCAAAGGACTGCTGCGCAACCTCGTCGACTACACTGCTTTCTTCTTCCTGCTGCCCATCGTAGTGGTCGTCACCTCGGGTATCTCCATTTTCATCACTACCTCTTCGGCACAACTCGGCGAACTGGTGGCGCCCATCGTGAGCATAGCCATCAAGGTGCTGCCCTATGTCATTATGTCGGCTGTGTTCATCGCCATCTATATCCTCATGCCCAACACGAAGGTGAAGTTCCGTAGCGCGCTGATGCCCGGTATCATAGCGGGTGTGGCGATGCAGATACTGCAACTCTTCTATATCCACTCGCAAATCTGGGTGTCGAGTTACAACGCTATCTACGGCTCTTTCGCCGCCTTGCCGCTCTTCATGCTGTGGATGCAGATATCGTGGGTGATTTGCCTCTTCGGGGCGCAACTGTGCTACACCAACCAGAACCTCGATGAACTGGCGTTTCTCAACAGCGAGGTAAAAGTGAGCCATGGCTACAAGATGATGGCTTCGGCATGGCTCCTGAGCATCGTTTGCAAACAGTTTGGCAATGAGTTCTGCAAACCGCTGACCCCCAGACAACTGCACCTGCAGACGGGCATCCCCATGCGCGTGGTATCCTCCTTGCTCAATGACCTGCAGGCTGCCAACCTTGTCGACGACGTGTCGGGCGGCGGAAAGGACGTGGAGGCGGCATACAAACCGGCAGAGACGCTCGACAACATTACCATGGGGGCGATGGTGGAGCGGCTCGAGGCAGCAGGCGTGTCGTGGAACGACGACGACTGGCCGCTCATCAAGTCGGAGAAATGGGAAGAGGTGATGCGACTGCGCAATGACTACCTGTTGCGTCTGCGTGATATTCCTGTCAAGGCTCTTTGAATTTCATCACATCGGCAATGTAGCGCTCTATCGCCTCGTTGTTGAGCCGGCTCATCCTGATTTTGTGAATGAGGATGGTGAGCAGATAGTAAAGGAGGCAAAGCACAAGACCGCATCCCATGGCAATGAGACAGTTGGTGACGGAGGTCTTGTAGAAGGAAATCACCACGAAAGGAAGGATGAAAATCACTGAATAGACAGTATATTTGCGGCGAAGGGAGTCGATGTCGTCGATGACGGCTTGCTTGTAGAAAAGGTAGTCGTCGAACTCCTTCTCGCTCACTCCATAGTCGTCGAGTTGTGGGAAACCCGGTGTTTCGCGGTGCTGTGCGATGACTTTGCGCACTTGGTGCTCCATGTCGTCAATTTCGTATTCCATATTGTCAGATTTTCTTGCGAAGTTAAAATAAAATGTGGTTTCTTCCAAATAATATTTTGCCTAATTGAAAAAAAAACGTAAATTTGCCCCGTTTTTAAGTTGATTATACATTATGGAATTACCAGATTTCATGTCATACTCCGACAAGTTCTCCTCAAAGGGATTTGTCGAGAAAATATCAAGAATAGCAAAAAGGGCGGGTTCAAAACTCGTTTACGTGGCTCTCGTGCTTTTCTACACGCTCCAGAGCAAAGAGGTGTCGCTCAAGGACAAGGCCATCATCGTGGGAGCACTGGGCTATCTCATCAGTCCGCTCGATGTCATCCCTGATGCCATCCCCATCGTGGGACTCTCCGAGGACCTCACAGTGCTGACGTATGTCATCAACAAGATTTGGGCCGACGTGCCCGATGATGTGAAGACGAAGGCACGCACCAAACTCAGCGAATGGTTCGATGAGGATGAACTGGCTGAAGTGGAGGAATTCCTCAACGAGCACCAGAAAAAGGGTGAGAAGACTGAAAGTGTGGAAGAAGCCAGATGATTAGAAATGATAATGGCTGGGTGGCAGTACATACGTGCCTGCCGCTTCCCAGATCTTTCAACATGGAGAGGATTCTAAAATAGCCTGTATCGGATGCTGTGCCCCGAATGGCACTCCTTACCCCATATAACAAATCATCCCCGCCTTTTTGGGCGGGGATGATTGTTGTATAGTGGGAATGGTATTACACGATGCCCTGTGCCATCATGGCCTTGGCCACCTTCAGGAAGCCAGCCACGTTGGCGCCCTTCACGTAGTTGATGTATCCGTCGGCCTCGGTGCCATACTTCACGCAGTTGTCGTGGATGTTGTTCATGATTTCATGCAACTTGGCGTCTACCTCTTCGCGGCTCCAGCGCAGGCGCTCTGAGTTCTGGCTCATCTCCAGACCCGACACTGCCACACCACCGGCGTTGGCTGCCTTTCCGGGAGAGTAGAGAATCTTGGCATCCTGGAAAATCTTGATGGCCTCGGGAGTGGAAGGCATGTTGGCACCCTCGCTCACGGCAATCACACCGTTGTCGACCAGGGCTTGTGCTGCCTCGCCGTTGATCTCGTTCTGTGTGGCAGAAGGAAGGGCGATGTCGGCCTTCTCAAACCAAGGCTTGGCACCATCTACGTATTTCACGCCAAACTCCTCTGCATACTCGCGGATACGTCCACGCTCCACGTTCTTCAGTTCCATAATCCAGTCGAGTTTCGCGCGGTCGATGCCATCGGGATCGTAGATGTAACCGTCGCTGTCCGACATGGTCAGCACCTTGGCACCCAGTTCGATGCACTTCTCAACAGTATACTGAGCCACGTTGCCGGCACCCGATACGAGCACTGTCTTGCCCTTGATGTCGATGCCGCGGGTCTTCAGCATGTTCTGCAGGAAGTATACGTTGCCATAGCCAGTGGCCTCGGGACGAATCAGCGAACCGCCAAACTCCTGGCCCTTGCCGGTGAGCATTCCCGTGAAGGTGTGGGTGAGTTTCTTGTACATGCCAAACATGTAGCCTACTTCACGGCCGCCAACGCCGATGTCGCCTGCGGGCACATCCTCGTCGGGACCTACGTGACGGTAAAGTTCAGTCATGAATGCCTGGCAGAAACGCATTACCTCGGCATTGCTCTTGCCACGTGGGTTGAAGTCGCTGCCACCCTTGGCACCACCCATAGGAAGCGTGGTGAGGGAGTTCTTGAAGGTCTGCTCAAAAGCGAGGAATTTCAGAATGGAGAGGTTCACTGATGCGTGATAGCGGATACCACCTTTGTACGGGCCAATCACGTTGTTGTGCTGGATGCGGTAACCCATGTTGGTCTGCACATTGCCTTTGTCGTCGGTCCAGGTCACACGGAAGGAGATGATTCTGTCGGGGATGCAAAGGCGCTCGATGAGGTTGGCGCGCTCAAACTCCGGGTGCTTGTTGTACTCTTCTTCGATGGTGCCCAACACTTGGCTCACTGCCTGGATGTACTCTGGCTCATTCGGGAATCTCTGTTGAAGATTCTCCACAACTTTTGATGCAATCATAATCTTTTTACTTTAAATTAGTTGTAGTTTTACACTTATCCTATTTGATTATGGCTGCAAAGTTATAGGTTTTTGTCGAAACGCCAAACAAAATGAAAGAAAAAATCACAAAATCGTATAAAAAAGTAACATTTTTATCGATTTGTAGAATAAAAAGCCATAAAATTGGTGGTTTTTTTAGATATTTGATATAAATCAATTGTCTTCTTTTGACACTTTCTTGTTTTTGCTTCTACGGCGGCGTGATTTGTCTTTCTTCACGTCACTTGCTTCGGCATTTGTATTTTTGCTGGCTTTCTTTTCGGCATTCTTTCTGCCGTGGTCCTTGCGGTGACGGTTGTTTCCACCCCGCCTGCCGTTGCCGTGGTTGTTGCCGCGTGAGCCCCGTGCCTTTATGGGTTTGTATTCGGGAGCCTCGCCCAGACCTTCGGGCAGTGCCACTTTCTCTACCTCGTAGCCGAGGAATTTCTCTATCTGCATGAAGTCGCCTATCTCGCGCCCTCTCACCAGCGTGATGGCCTTGCCGTCGCGCTGTGCCCTTGCCGTCCTGCCAATGCGGTGCACGTAGTCTTCGGAGTCGTGAGGCACGTCGTAGTTCACCACGGTAGCGATATCGTCGATGTCGATGCCCCTTGCCACGATGTCGGTGGCCACGAGCACGTCAATCTGTCCGCTCTTAAACCTGTACATCATGTCGTCGCGCTGGCTCTGGTCGAGGTCGGAGTGCATCTCACCGCTGTTGATGTGCATCTGTCGTAGGGAGCGGTTGATTTCCTTTACCTTCACCTTGGAACCGGCAAACACGATGACGCGGCACAGTTCGTTATTTTTAAATAGGTGTCGGATGATGCCCAGTTTCTGGTTCTCGTGACATACATACGCCACCTGGCGGATGTTGTCGGCAGGGCGGCTCACTGCCAGTTTCACCTCTACGGGGTCTTTGAGGAGGCTCTTCGCCAACTGCTCTATCTTCTCGGGCATGGTAGCGGAGAACATCACGGTCTGACAGGTGGGGGGCAGGTAACTTGCTATCTTCATGATGTCGTCGCTGAATCCCATGTCGAGCATGCGGTCGGCCTCATCGAGCACAAAGAAGGATATGCGGCTGAAGTCGCCATGTCCCATGGTGAGGTGGCTGATGAGCCGGCCGGGAGTGGCTATCACTACGTTGGCACCGAGGGTGAGGCCCTTAGTCTCCTGGTCGTAGCGCCCGCCGTCGTTGCCGCCGTATACTGCCACGCTGCTGATGCCGTCGAGGTAGTAGCCGAAGCCTTCCATGGCCTGGTCGATCTGCTGGGCGAGTTCGCGCGTGGGACTCATGATGACGCAGTTGATGGCATCGTCGGGGTAGAAGCCGTCGTCAATCAGACTGAGGATGGGAAGCAGATAGGCGGCGGTTTTTCCCGTGCCGGTCTGTGCCACTCCTATCAGGTCTCTGCCGTCGAGTATTTCGGGTATGCACTTTTCTTGTATAGGTGTGCAGGTCTCGAAGCGCATATCGTCGAGCGCGTCGAGTATGTTGTCGTTTAAATTAAGTTCGTCGAATCGCATGTAATTTTTTAATAAATGGAGTTAAAGAGGAATTCTCGTGCAAACCAAGAGCAGTGCCAAGCCGAATGTTCATCATGCGGCATGATAAACATCAAATCAAAATCTCAAATCTCAAACCTCAAACCTCAAATCTTAAATCTCAAATCTTAAATCTCAAACCTAACTCGGCGCCTGTCGGTAGCAGAAATACGCCACCACGGCATACACGATGTTGGGAATCCATGCTGCCACCATCGGCGGGAATCCCGTGTTGATGGCGAATGTAGACGACACGGTCTGCAGCATGATGTAACTGAAACTGAGTACCAGTCCGAGTCCGAGGTATAGTCCCATGCCGCCCTTCCGCTTGCGTGAGGAAAGCGATGCACCGATGATGGTGAGAATGAACGAGGCAAACGAGGTGGCGATGCGCTTGTGGTATTCCACCTCATACTGCACCACGTTGCCCGACCCCCTGGAGTGTTGTTTCGAGATATACTCACGCAGTTCGGGACTGGTAAACGTCTCTTGCTGGCCCTTTGAATACACCAGGTCGGTGGGCTCCATCATGATGACGGTGTCTTTTCGCGCTCCCTCGGTGATTTGTTCCTTCAGTCCGCGCAGCCGGCGCTCTTTCCAGTTGGTGATGTGCCAGTGGAACTTGCTGTCGGAGATGGTGTCGTATTGTATCTCGGTGGCGGAGAGGTGGCTCACCAGTTTCTTGTTCTCGAACTTGTCGAGACAGAATCCGTAGCCACTCTTGCGGTGGTTGTCGTAATACTGTATATACGCTATCACGCCGGGCCCTACCTGCAACTGCACGTTTTCTGCCGAGGTGTTGCGCTTTTTGTTCTTGTATATCGTCTCGAAGTTCTGCCGTATCACCGTGCCGTGTGGGATGACGTAGGCACCCAGGTAGTAGGTCACCAGCGAGATGAGCACGCACGACACCATGTAGGGGGCCAGCAGCCGCCTGAACGACATGCCCGAGGCGAGCATGGCGATAATCTCGGAGTTTCCCGCCAGTTTCGAGGTGAAGAAGATGACGGCGATGAAGACGAAGAGCGGACTGAAGAGGTTGGCGTAGAAAGGTACGAAGTTGACGTAATAGTCGAAGACGATGGCTTTCAGCGGCGCATTGTACTGCGAGAACTTGGCCAGGTTTTCGTTGATGTCGAAGACGATGGCTATCGAGATGATGAGGATGATGGCATAGATATACGTGCCGATGAATTTCTTGATGATATACCAGTCCATCCGCTTCATCAGCCTGCTGGGTGACAGGTATCTGAGCCATGACTTCACCTTTCCTGCCGCGGAGCGGAGGAATCGGAGCAGTTTGAGTGCCCGGTGGTGGCGTCGGATGGTGGAATACTTCATCAGCGTGGGTGTTTTAAATTCGTCTGCCAAGTTTCCCGACGACTTCCCTCTTCCAACTGGTGAAGTCGCCGGCGATGATATGCTGTCGGGCGTCGCCCACCAGCCTAAGGTAGAACGACAGGTTGTGGATGCTTGCCAGTTGCATGGCGAGCAGTTCCTGTGCCTTGAACAGGTGGTGCAGATATGCCTTGGTGTGTATGCGGTCGGTGGTGCAGCCATCGGGGTCGATGGGACTGAAATCCATCTCCCACTTCTTGTTGCGCATGTTCATCGTGCCTTCATAGGTGAAGAGCATCGCGTTGCGGCCGTTGCGGGTGGGCATCACGCAGTCGAACATGTCGACGCCGCGGTCTATGGCCTCAAGGATGTTTTGCGGGGTGCCCACTCCCATGAGGTAGCGTGGCCTGTCGGTGGGCAGGATGTCGTTCACCACCTCTATCATTTCATACATTACCTCGGTGGGCTCTCCCACAGCCAGTCCGCCGATGGCATATCCGTCGGCTCCCTTGTCGGCAACGAATTTTGCCGACTCCGTGCGCAGGTCCTTGTAGGTGCAGCCCTGCACGATGGGGAAGAGGCTCTGGCGGTGCCCATAGAGCGGCTCTGTCTCGTTCATCCGCTTCACACAGCGGTCGAGCCAGCGGTGGGTGAGTCCGAGACTCTGCTTGGCGTAGGAATAATCGCTGTCGCCCGGCGGGCATTCGTCGAAGGCCATCATGATGTCGGCGCCTATCACGCGCTGCGTGTCGATGACGTTTTCCGGGGTGAAGATATGTTTCGAGCCGTCGATGTGGGAGCGGAATTCGCATCCCTCCTCTCTCAGTTTCCTGATGCCGGTGAGCGAGAACACCTGAAATCCTCCCGAGTCGGTGAGGATGGGCCTGTCCCATGTGTTGAAGCGGTGCAGCCCTCCTGCCGCCCTGAGCACTTCGAGTCCTGGCCTGAGGTAGAGGTGGTAGGTGTTTCCCAGGATGATGCGGGCACCGATGTCTTCGCGCAACTCCCTGAAATGCACGCCCTTCACACTGCCGCAGGTTCCCACGGGCATGAAGATGGGGGTGGGGATGTCGCCGTGGTCGGTGTGCAGCATGCCGGCGCGGGCACTGGTTCCCGAGAGGGTCTTTTCCAGGTCGAACGTCATTGTGGCATGTTGTTTTCCGGTTCCACGTTCAGATTAATGGGGTTCGACACCACCTCGTCGGTGAGGGCGAAGTCCCACACGTCGCGCACGTTCTCCACATAGTGGAACTCCACGCCTTCAAGGTAGATGGCAGGAATCTCGTCGATGTCTTTCTTGTTGTCGCGGCACATCACGATGTCGGTGATGCCGGCTCGCTTCGCTGCCAGAATCTTCTCCTTGATGCCTCCTACAGGGAGCACTTTGCCACGGAGCGTAATCTCACCGGTCATGGCGGTGTTGCGGCGCACCTTGCGCTGCGTGAGTGCCGAGGCAATGGAGGTGGCGATGGTGATACCTGCCGAGGGACCGTCTTTCGGCGTGGCTCCCTCGGGCACGTGGATGTGGATGTTCCACTGGTCGAAGATGCGGTAGTCTACGCCCAGATGGTCGATATGTGCCTTGACATACTCCAGGGCGATGACGGCCGACTCCTTCATCACGTCGCCCAGGTTGCCGGTGAGCGTAAGTTTCGAGCCTTTTCCCTTGCTCAGCGAGGTCTCGATAAACAGTATCTCGCCGCCCACGCTCGTCCATGCCAGACCGGTCACCACACCGGCATAGTCGTTGCCTTGGTAGATGTCGCGGTAGTAGGGCGGCCTGCCCAGCAGGTCGAAGAGTTTGTCGGGTGTGATTTTCACATAGGGCAGTTCTCCGTCGCGGGCCTTGATAAACGCCATCTTGCGGAACGCCTTGTTGATTTGCTTCTCGAGTTGCCGCACGCCGCTCTCCCGGGTGTATTGCTCAATCACCTTCTCTATAGCCAACTTGTTGAACTGAGGCTTCTCTGAGAGGGTCGACAGTCCGGTGGCTTCGAGTTCGCGGGGGATGAGGTGCCTCTTGGCTATCTCTATCTTCTCCTCGGTGATATATCCACTCACCTCGATGATTTCCATGCGGTCGAGCAGTGGGCGGGGTATGGTGTTCAGGTCGTTGGCAGTGGCGATGAAGAGCACCTTCGACAGGTCGTAGTCGATGTCGAGGTAGTTGTCATGGAACGCGTTGTTCTGCTCGGGGTCGAGCACTTCGAGGAGTGCCGATGCCGGGTCGCCGTTGATGGTGTGCTGCGTCACCTTGTCTATCTCGTCGAGGATGAACACGGGGTTCGACGAGCCTGCCTTCTGTATGCTCTTGATGATTCTGCCGGGCATGGCACCCACATAGGTGCGGCGATGGCCCCTGATTTCCGACTCGTCGTGGAGTCCGCCGAGGGAGATGCGCACATACTTGCGCTTCATGGCCGAGGCGATGCTCTTGCCCAGACTGGTCTTTCCCACTCCCGGAGGACCATAGAGGCAGAGGATGGGTGATTTCAGGTCGCCCCTGAGCGAGAGCACGGCGATGTGCTCCAGGATGCGCTCCTTCACTTTCTCCATGCCGTAGTGGTCGCGGTTGAGTATGCGCTGGGCGCGCTTCAGGTTCATGTCGTCGGCGGTGAATTCTCCCCAGGGCAGGTTCACCATCGTCTGCAGGTAGTTGATTTGGATGCTGTAGTCAGGACTCTGTGGGTTGAGGGTGTCGAGTTTGTCGAGTTCTTTGTAGAACACGTTCTCCACGTCCTCGTTCCATTTCTTCTTCCGAGCCTGGCGCAACAGTTCCACACGTTCGGGCGAGCCCTCGCCATTGCCGAGTTCTTCCTTGATGTTCTTGATTTGCTGTTGCAGGAAGTATTCGCGCTGCTGCTCGTCGATGTCCTCACGGGTGCGGCTGCGGATGTTCTGTTTCAGTTCCAGCAACTGGGTCTCCTTGTGGATGACCTTCAGCAGGTTGAACACGCGGTCTTTGGTCGACTCGCAGCGCAGCAGGTCCATCTTGTCGGGGATGTTGAGTGGAAGGTTGGAGCACACGAAGTTTACCATCACCACGCTATTGGTGATGTTGGTGAGGGCAAACTGCGACTCGTCGGGTATCTCTTCGTTTTTCTTGATATAGTCTATCGAAGTGACCCTCAGGTCTTCTACGGCGGCATTGAACTCGGTGTCGTCGTCGGGGGGGAGTATCTCGGTGATGCTCTCGGTGATGCCGGTGAGATAGGGACGGTATTTGGTGATGTCCGTCAGGCGGCATTTGCCGAGTCCCTGCACAATGGCAGTGAGGTTGTTGGAAGGGCCAGGCATCTCGAGCACCCGGATGATCTTGGCATAGACGCCATACTCGTAGAGGTCGCCTGCAGAGGGCGTGTCTACAGTGGGGTCTTTCTGGCAGAAGATGGCGATGATGGTGTCGCTCTTGTCCTGGAAACGCCTCACCAGGTGGTAACTGGCAGGCCTCCCCACGAGGATGGGTGCTATTACGCCAGGAAACAAAACCATGTTGCGCGTGGCGAGGATGGGTATCTCGCCGCTGGGTGCCATCTCAAACAGATTGCGGATGTCGCCTTCGTAGTCGGCTATCATCTGGAATGTGTTGTTATGTTCTTTCTCCATTCTTCTTTTTTCTTCTTCTTTCTTCTTTGGTGTCAGTAAGCGGCCTTTTCGCATGGCCTTAGGGGCATTGTCTTCCCCTTTCTGTTGATATGATGCCCCTCGCATCCCTTTCCTTGCAGAAGGGTGGGGGAAGGGCTTCGTCAGTGGCCTGTCGTGCAGGGAAACGTCTTGCCCTTGAGTCATTCAGACTGCAAAGGTACAACATTTTTCAGAGACTAAAGGAAAGAATGAGTGAAAATCACTTAAAAACGACAGCCATGTTGGGGCATAGAACAAACGTGGACTGAAAATCGCATGATTATTTTGTTTTCTGTCATTCTTTTCGTATCTTCGCTGCGCCATAATGTAATTGCTGCGCAGAGTGCATCATACCCACACGTGCTGTGGTGCAGAGTGATGGTCGGGGGACGGTTCATTCGTCCTTTTTATCTTCTCTTCAGTATGCTTTAACTACCCTTCAAAAATCATGCCTAATTCGTTTTTCCGATTCCAACAATTTGTGGTCTATCAAGACCGGTGTGCCATGAAGGTGGGCACCGACAGTGTGCTGCTCGGTGCCTGGGCGAAGGGTGGCAGGCGCATCCTCGATGTAGGCGCAGGAACGGGTGTCATTGCCCTGATGATGGCACAGCGCTTTCCCCAGGCCGAGGTCATGGCAGTGGATATCGACAGTGAAGCCTGCGCACAGGCTGTGGAGAATGTGGTGGCATCGCCCTTTGCGGGTCGGGTAGATGTGAGGTGCGTGGCGGTGCAGCAGTTGGCTGCCGATGAGGCCATGCAGGCGCGCTTCGATGCCATAGTGAGCAATCCCCCGTTCTTCGACAATGCCCTTAAGGCAAAGGGGGAGTCGCGCCTTATCGCCCGTCACACCGATACGTTGCCCTTCGCTCAACTATTTGCCGCCGTGCGCCGTCTGCTCGCCCCCAGTGGGGTATTCTCAGCCATCATCCCTTTCGATTACCGTTCCAAATTCGAGTCAGAGGCTTCCTTGGCAGGTTTTTTCACCTCTGGGGTGTGCGCGCTGCGCACCACACCCAGCAAGGCCGTGCGGCGCTATCTCCTCTCCTTTCAGGTGGAGCGTCCGGAAGAGGTGATGATGGAAGAGCAAATTCTTGAAATACATCACGGTGTGCGGTCGGAGTGGTATGCCAACCTCACCCAAGACTTTTATCTGTAGGGTAGGAGATGAATGCCGTTGAGTTAATTTATAATAATAACGACAGGTAATCTACCGAACCACAAGAATAATGAGGAAAAAACTTATTTCGTCAGTTTTCTCCACAGCCGTTTGTTCATGGCCAGAAGGTTGCGGCCCTGGTGTGTCAGACTGGCGTTCACGTCGGCAATGTCGTTGAAAAGTTCGCACATCGCGTTCTGTATCTTGTTGGGCGAGAACTGGCTCCGGTTCTCTGCCTCGGCATTGCAAATCATTCGGATGCCTTTCTCCACCACGCTTATCTCCAGTTCCTTTCCCATCGGCATCGGTTCACCGTCGAAGTGGATGGGACCCTCATGCTGACGGTGAATCAGCACCTTCTTCGTCTTGAAGGTCTTCACCTTGTTGCTCTTGTTCAGCGTCTTGTTCATCAGGTCGAACCCTACATGGGCGGCATCGAGGAAGCCGAATGGCTCTATCACGATGACGTCGAGCAGACCATCCGACATCGAGGCTTGAGGTGCGATGTAGGCATTGTTGCCATACTGTGACGCATTGGCACACGACACCAGGTAGGCGGAATAGCGGTGGGTGCCACTCTCGTCTTCTATCGTGTAGACCTCAGGATGGTAGCGCAAGCCCTCCAAGAGCACGCTCTCCACGTATTTAAGTGGTCCGCGCTGCTTTCCCTCGGCAAACTTCTGGCTGATAAAGGCGTCGAATCCCATGCCGCAAGTGCAGAAATAGGGATGGTCGTTCACCATGCAGTAGTCGAGGTCGTGCACGTTGCAGGCGTTGATGATGTCTATCGACTTCTTGATGTTGACGGGAATGGAGAGGTGACGGGCCAGGCCGTTGCCGGAGCCACAAGGGAGCAGGGCCATGATGGTGTCGGAATGGAGCAATCCGCTGCCCACCTCGTTGATGGTGCCGTCGCCCCCTACCGCCACCACCACGTCGTAGCCCTCATCGCTTGCGTTGCGGGCTATCTCCGTGGCGTGTCCGGCACGCTCGGTATACATTATTTTATAGTCATACTTATCCTTGTCAATATACGCATCAATCAGTTTTGCTATCCCAGATTTCTTTATCGAACCAGAAATAGGGTTCATCACAAACAAAGCCTTCATGGTGTGACGTTTTTTGTCATTCTGTTATTTTCTTCCTTCAAACTCGAATAATCCCTGGCACAAATTAGGGAGAGGGAGTACGTTTCCGCACTGTTTTCTTGGCGCACGGAGGGTGTTCTCCTTTTAAATCGGGTGCAAAATTACGAAAATAAGATGACTGACAATGAACAAAATATGACTTTTTTTTGCCCGATTTGTTTTTTCTTTGGAAAAAGTAATGATTATATAGCCTATTTTTTGTAACTTTGCAGCCTAAAATCAAAAAACACGTAATGGGACTATTACAGGAAAGATTCAAAAACTACCGTGAGCCTCAGCGTTTCATGGAAATGGGAGTGTACCCTTACTTCAGGGCCATCTCGGGAAAACAAGGAACAGAGGTCGAAATGGACGGTAAGAAAGTCCTTATGTTTGGCTCCAATGCCTATACCGGACTCACTGGCGATCAGAGGATTATTGATGCTGCTAAGGCGGCTCTCGACAAGTATGGTTCTGGATGTGCCGGTAGTAGGTTCCTCAACGGGACAGTCGACTTGCATGTGCAACTCGAGAAAGAATTGGCCGAATTTGAGAAAAAAGACGATGCACTTTGCTTCTCCACCGGATTCTTCGTCAACTCTGGTGTTCTTGCCGTGATTTGCGGCAGGGAAGACTATATCATCTGCGATGAGCGCGACCACGCCAGTATCGTCGACGGACGCCGTCTCTCTTTCGCCAAGCAGTTGAAATACCGCCACAACGATATGGAAGACCTGGAGAAAATTCTCCAGAAGTGCGAGCCCAACGCCATCAAACTCATCGTCGTCGACGGTGTGTTCTCCATGGAGGGCGACCTCGCCAACCTGCCCGAGATTGTAAGACTGAAGAAGAAATACAATGCCTCGATTATGGTCGATGAGGCCCATGGCATCGGTGTCTTCGGCAAGGAGGGTAGGGGAGTGTGCGACCACTTCGGACTCATCGATGATGTCGATATCATCATGGGCACCTTCAGCAAGAGTCTCGCCAGCATCGGCGGTTTCGTGGCTGCCGACAAAGATACCATCAACTACCTCCGTCACACCTGCCGCACCTATATCTTCAGTGCTTCCAACACACCTGCTGCTACGGCAGCAGCGCGTGAGGCCCTCCACATCATCCGCACCGAGCCCGAGCGCATGGAGCGTCTGTGGAAGACCACCAACTATGCCTTGAAGAGATTCCGTGAGGAAGGTTTCGAGATTGGCGATACCGAGAGTCCTATCATCCCGCTCTATGTGAGGGATGCCGACAAGACTTTCCTTGTCACCAAACTGGCGTTCGACAATGGTGTCTTCATCAATCCTGTCATTCCGCCAGCCTGTGCTCCGCAAGACACCCTCGTGAGGTTTGCACTTATGGCCACCCATACCGAGGAGCAGGTGGAAAAGGGCGTGCAGGTGCTCAAGAAAATCTTCGTAGAGCAGAATCTCATAAAATAATCCCCATAAAATTTGCAAGGTTCAGAAAAAGAGCGTACCTTTGCACCGCATTTTTCAAAACCTCATGCATTCGGGGTGTAGCGCAGTCCGGTAGCGCACCTGGTTTGGGACCAGGGTGTCGCAGGTTCGAATCCTGTCACCCCGACTTTACTAAAACCCAAGTTGTTGATTTTCAATAACTTGGTTTTTTTCATATACTACGCTCTATTCTTAAAGAAAAATCCCGATCTGTCTGCTTATTTTTCTATCTTTTTGATTATCTTGGCTGGTATGCCGCCAACTATCGCGTTGGGTTCAACGTCTTTTGTCACTACGGCACCAGCGGCCACCACAGCCCCATCACCGATGGTCACTCCGGCAAGGATAGTTGCATTGGCTCCAATCCAGACGTTCTTGCCAATGTGGATGGGTGCATAACTCATACTTTGACGTTTAGCAGGGTCAAGGTCATGGTTGATGGTTGCCAGCACGACGTTGTGGCCGATGAGTGCGCCTTCGTCGATGGTGATGCCACCTTGATCCTGGAACTTGCAGCCCATGTTGATAAAAACACGTTCACCAACAACAGTGTTCTTGCCGCAATCGGTATGGAATGGTGGGAACATGCCTACCGTCTTGGGTACCTCACGCCCCCAAAGTTGCTCCAATAAAGCATGCAGTTCCTCTGGTGTATGATACTTACCATTAATCTCAGCTGTAATTCTCAGTGCCTCCTGAGACAACTGATGAAACATCATGTGAACATCGGAGCCTCCAATGACAGGCTTTCCCGATGCCATGTAATCACGGAATTCTTGTATGGTCATTTTTCACCTTCTATGGTATTACTTATTGTTGACTGTTGGCCTTAATCAGGTCTGCCAGACTGACGTTCGGATTGCGATAGCGTGCATTGCGGTTCGGCTCTTGGGGTTCAGGTGGTGTAGGGATGATGGAAATGGCTTTCTGCGGACAGTTGTGAACACATGCCAGACAATTCTCGCAGTCACCATTGGCAACGGAGTGCCCGTCAACCACTTTCCAAGAACCATGCGGACATACCGAGGTGCATACCCCGC
>Ga0256407_10006306_pt1 | contig 18414 bp, 10 predicted proteins | sample RumenRJG_04DNA_FD_193489 | JGI IMG/M metagenome (GOLD analysis project Ga0256407, IMG submission 193489) | Bovine rumen microbial communities from Lethbridge, Alberta, Canada - RJG_04 | ecosystem: Host-associated > Mammals > Digestive system > Stomach > Rumen | place: Canada: Alberta...
TTTTAAATATTTAGGTTTATTATAACTATAATTTATATTTCCATCAGTCTTCATATTAAAAAAAATAAAAAAATATGAAAAAAAATAAAAAAAAAAATTAAAAAAAATTCTTTAAAAAAAAAAAAATTAAACAAAAAAAATAACCAAAAAAAAACTAAAATGGCACTTTATTTAAGTTATGAAGTTTCCCTTCCAAATCAAAAAATAATATCAGCAGAATGGTCAAACACAGACATTCCAGTATTAGGAGTATCAACATCAAAAATGAAAATAACATTTTTCCAAGATGAAGGAATAAATATAAGTGATCATGACATTAAAAAAGATTTCCTAATAACAACAATGGCATGGCATCCATCAGACATGATATTAGCATATGGAACAGACACAGGACATGTTGGAGTATGGATTGATGAAACAAATACAACAAAAGAAGAATTAAATCATGATGGTAAAGTAATAATAATTAAATTTAATAATGATGGTAATCGTATAATAAGTGCTGATGATAAAGGATATATTAATGTATGGAGATTTCCACCTTTAGCAAATATGTGTCAATATAAACAAAGTTATTCTATTATTGATATTTTAATTCCTTCTTTTTCTCTTGATAAAATGGATTCTGATAAATCACCAAATGCTGAAAAATTATCTACTTTATTTTTTTTTTCTAATTCTGGTGGTATATTACATTTAGCTGATGATTCAAATTCAGCTCCTGAAATATGTAGAAGTGGAGGAAAGATTAAAAGTATTTTATTTTATGAAAAGGAGAATGCTATTATATTAATTACTTCTAATTTACTTTTAGTAAAGTGTGTTATTCAATTTAATGCACAGTTAAATCCAAAAAAAATTAGAATGTCTATTGCTGGAAAACCTGAGGAAATACAATGTTGTTGGGCTGGAGAAGGTTTAATTGCTATTATTAGTGGAGATGATATTGTCCGTTTTTTTTATTTAGATACTGATCAATATTATATGATTTCTATTACTGATCATCCTTTAGGAAGTATTAATAGTGAAGATTCATTTTCTTGTTTGGATTTCTCAAGTAGGAGAAGAGTTCTTATTGTTGGTGGTGTTAAAGGGAAAGTATATATGTGGAAATGTAATTTGACAACTAATATTATTCCTATTTCTGCTGAAGCTTGGGAACCTTATTGTGTTGTTGATACTATACCTGGAATTAGTTTTTTGAAATGGAGTGAACATATGGGATTAATTCATGTTAAAGGACAAAAAGGTAAACATGCTATGTTATCTGAAACTATTCTTCAAAAGAAAATGAATGAAAAAATGAAAGTATTACAAATTACTCAAAAGGAAATTGAAATTATTACAAATACTGATAATACTTATATTTCAAAAAGAATTATTTTGGAAGAGAATACTAAAGGGATTGCAATTTATTCAAATAATATGTTATGTTGGAATGGGAATAAAGCTAATTTATATAATATTGATTTAGGTACTTTTAAACTTACTACAATTACATCTTTAAATATTCATTCTAATTTAATGGCTTTAAATGATGACACTGTTATTGTTGCTAATAATAAAACAAAAGCTATTGATTTGTATTCTTATGAAGGAGAATTAAAAGATAGTTTCGTTATGAACAGTAGATATGGTGACATTATGATTTTTAATACATTTACTAAGTATTTATTAGTTTGTACTAGTGAAAATTATTTTGGTGTTTATGATATTACAAGAAGAAATTTAAAATTAACTTTAGAATTTAGAAAATTTGAAAAAAATGGAATTAAATTAGGAGAAATTCGTGATGCTGGAATAAATTTAAAAGGAAATGTAATAATTTTTATAATAGATAATATGGTAAATAGTGATATGAGAGTCCCAGAAACAAAAATTATAATATTCGACATTGAAATGGATTCATTTATAGATTATGAAATATCTCCAAATAGAGTTCCAGTAGAAGTTATATGTGATAATACTGATCCAAGAATATTTGGAATATACACTGAATATGCAAAAGATTCATCAGAAGAAGTAAAAAATGAATTATATAATAATATTGATGATCCATTACAAAAAGAAAAAAATGATTGGTTTGGTCCTGAATTTTATGTATGTTTCTACTCATCTGAAAATGGAGTTCATCAAATTGAAAGTCACAGAATAAATCGAGAATATCAAGGAGTTTTTGGTTTAGATATTCCAAATGTATATTTTATATCATCAATGACAGATCCAGTAACAAAAAGTTCAATAACTGAAAAAAAATTCCAATTTTTCCAAGGTTTAGATAACATAGATGAAAAAACAAAATTATCCTTAATTGAATTTACAATATTAATGTCATGTGATAAATTAGATGAAGCATATAAAATAGTAAAAAATATAAAAAGTGATAATATATGGGAAAATATGGCTCATATTTGTATAAAAACAAAAAGATTAGATGTACTTGAAGTTTGTTTATCAAATATGCGTTTTGAAAGAGGAATAAAAGCTTTTAGAGAAGCTCGTCATGAAAAAGAACCAGAAGCAAAATTAGCTATGGTTGCAATGCATTTGAATATGATTGAAGAAGCTAAAGAACTTTTACAAGAATGTAATAGATGGGATGTTTTAATTCATTTTTATATTACAATTGGTGAATATGAAAAAGCAGTAAATACTGCTAAAGAAAATGATAGAATTAATTTACAAAATACATATTTTAGAATTGCTCAACATTATGAACAAGTTGATCAAATTGATGAAGCTATGAAATATTATAAATTATCTGGTTGTGGTGCTAGAGAAATTCCAAGAATGCTTATTTCTAAAAATAAAAGTGAATTACTTGAACAAAGTATTGGTGATAGTAATAATAATATTAGTTTATTATGGTGGGCATCATATTTAGAAAGCAAAGATGATTTTGATAAAGCATTAGAAACGTATAAAAAAGCAAATGATAGTAAAAATATAATAAGATTATTATTACAAAAAGATAAATTAGAAGAAGCAATTAAAGAATATAATAAAGAAAAAGATATCGATGGAGCATACTTAATTGGTAATTACTATGAAAAAAATAAGGATATTAAAAATGCAATTATATATTATGGTATAAGTGGAAGAATAAATCATGCATTTAGATTAGCAAAAGAAAATAATTTAGATAATGATATTGCAGCATTGGGAATGAAAGCACCAAAAAGTACACAAAATATAATTGCAGAATACTTTGAAGAAAAAGGACAAATTGAAAGAGCTATTGAATTATATTTATTAGGAAGTAATATTAGAAAAGGATTAAATTTATGTTTAGCAACAAATCAATATGATAAAGTAAGAGAAATTTCAGAAACTTTAGAAAGTCAACAAGATAAAGATACATTAAAAGCTCTAGCTGAATATTTTATTGAACAACAACAACATGAAAAAGCACTTGGATTATATATAAGAATAAAAGATTATGAAACAGCAATGAAATTATGTGAAAATTATAAAGTTAGAATTTCAACAGAAACTGCAAATGCAATTTTAACAGATTTAAATCAAGAAAAAGATAATAAAATAAAACAACAATTAACATCAAGATTAGCAAAGTTATTAATGTCACAAGGTGATTTTGATATTGCACATGATATTTATGTTAAAATTGGTAATTATAAAAAAGCAATGAAATGTTGTATTAAACAAGGGAATAAAGATAAAGTCATTGAATTTGCTCATATGGCAAGAATACCAGAATTATATATTTTAGCAGCTAATTTTTTAGAAAATTTAGAATGGACTCATGAAATTGTTAAAGTTATTGTTTCTTTCTTGACTAAAGCTAAAGCATATTATAATTTAGCTAATTTTTATAAAGCTTTTGCTAGTATTGATATTCAAGAAAAACAAAATTATAAACAAGCGGAAGAATTATATAAAGAAGCTATTAAAGTTGTTCAGAAAGTAAGAGAAAATGACGAAAAGAAAGATAATGCTTTAAAGGAATTAAATCAAAAATATGAAATTGTTCATAGGATTAATGAAATAGGGAAAAAAATGTCTAATAATGAAGGTGAGGATGCTATTAAGATTTGTAATGAATTATTAGGTAGAAATGATATTGGAGATATAATCAGTGAGAAAAATTTATTTACTTTGAAGTTTAAAATTTATTTTGGAATGAAAGATTTTAAAAATGCATATGCTGTACTTGTTGAAGGAAGAAATAAAGGATTTAAAAAATTAGGTAGTGAAGCTTTCATTACTGAAACTTTGAAGAATGTTGGTAAAACTGATGAATTAAGTTCCTTTTTAAAATAAATAATTATAAAAAATTACAAATTAAATTTTAAAAAACTAATTTTTTGAAAAATGAATTATATTTTAAATTATTTTTTTAATTTTTTTGAATATCATTATCTAGTTTTTAACATTTTATGCTCAATTTTTTTTAATAAAATAAACTATTTAAAAAATTATTTAACTTAAATTTATTATTTATTATAATAATTGTAATTTTGATTTTGACCATATTGTCCTTGTTGACCATATTGTCCTTGTTGTCCATATTGCCCATATTGTCCTTGTTGTCCAAATCCTCCTTGTTGTCCAAATCCTCCTTGTTGTCCAAATCCTCCTTGTTGTCCAAATCCTCCTTGTTGACCATATTGTCCTTGTTGACCATATTGTCCTTGTTGACCATATTGTCCTTGTTGACCATATTGTCCTTGTTGTCCATATCCTCCTTGTTGACCATATTGTCCTTTTTGTCCAAATCCTCCTTGTTGTCCAAATCCTCCTTGTTGACCATATTGTCCTTGTTGACCATATTGTCCTTGTTGACCATATTGTCCTTGTTGACCATATTGTCCTTGTTGACCATATCCTCCTTGTTGTCCATATTGTCCTTGTTGACCATATTGTCCTTGTTGACTATAATTTTTTTGTTGAGGATTTTGACTATACATTCCTTGTTGTCCATAGAAATTTTGTTGTTGATTTTGTTGATTATTTTGTGATGGTACATACATATTATAATTTGAATTAGATGATTGAGGATTATTTTGATATTCATTACTTTTTTGTTGATTATTAGCAGGATTATTATTAATGCTTTGATTTTGATTTTGATTTTGATTTTTGCTTTGATTATTACTAATAACATTATTTATTCCTTCATATACTTTATTTCCAACATAACCAATAAATTTAGTTCCAATATCCCAATAATTTCCACTCAAATTATCATCATTTGATTTATTTTCTTGATATGAACCACCTTGAGTTAAATATTTAATTAATTGATTTTTATCAATATCTCTTGACATAAGAAAATCAGTAATATTTCTATTTAATTCATTTAATTTTGAATTAAATTGCTTATAAAAATTCAAGCCTTGTTGTAATTGAATTTCTCTTTGACGATATAATTGTACATATTGATCTAAATTTCTAAAGAATTGTTCATTTGCAGGATCCGGTTTAAACTTTTCATTTTTTACTTTAAGAAAAACTTCATTTTTAGCGGTAATAGTTTGCTTTAAGTTTTTAATATCATTACTAATAATTTGTAATTCATTAAACATTTCCATAAATTTTGATTTATTATTATCTAAAATTGCATTTTCAGTCATTTTCTTTTGTAAAACTTGTAAAAATTGAGGTGCAACATTATCATCATTTAAAGTAGCAAATATTTTATTAATAATTTCCATTGCCTTAGCTTTTTTATTGTCTAATTCATCCAAAGAACTTCTTAAATCAGTTGCTTCTTTACAATTTTTAATTGCACCTGAGTCAATTTTATGTGGAATTTTTTCATTTAATTTTTCACGAGGTAAACTAATCAAATCAAAATTAGGGAAATTACTCATTAAATCATTTTTAGTTTGAGCATCACATTGTCTAGCTTGTCCTAATTTCATTTTATAATCATTTAAAGTTGATAAATAATTACCATTTAAATCAGATGATACTCTTCTATTCCATTGTGAACCATATTGTTGTCTATATTTTCTATCTTCTTCTTCTTCATTTTTAATTAAAGTTATTGAATTATTAATTCTTTGTTCAATTTCATTTGGCATACTTGATAAAGTTTGAAGTAAATTATTTAAATACATTGTACCACCTTTTTCTTGAAATTCACCAATATTTCTCCATAAAGAATCAGAAATGGCACTTTGAGATAATATTGTTTCTAATGAAGATGGTAAATTTAAAGAATTTAAAAATTGTTGTACTGTATCTTCATTTTCTAAATTATTTAAATTTTCAGAAATAAAATCCATCATTTTTTGTTTATAAGCATTAATCATTTCCTTAACTTCTCTTGGTAATAATGCATCTAAATCATTTATATTTTCAATTGTTTGATTTGATAATTCAGGTGGTAATGTTGGATTAACCATTAATTTCTTTTGAATTTTTGGTAAATCATCAAAATTTGGAACTGAATTTCTATAAATATTTGAATTTCTATCTTCCATTTCACTTTTTTTTTCCATTTCTTTTTGGAAATCTAATTCATCTTTTGGTAACATAGTGGCAATTTTTTTTTCTTCTTTTTGATTATTTGATAACTTAATAAGCATTTGAGTTTGATATACTATTGCCTCACCATAACCTTTTGTAGTAGTATCAAATTCTTCTAATTTTTTATCTCTCATTCTTGCATAACATAAAGCTAAATAATAATTAGTTCTATTAGCAAGATATAATTTAATATTATCATCAATATATTTTTTTAATGATTCTCTAGTAAGTGAAAGAGCACCACCTAACATTTCAGCAACTCCTTTAATTAATTGAGATTGTAATTCAAATTTCATTTTTTTTGCTTTTGCAACTGTAACTAAACAAATTTGACCAAGTGCAATACAAATATAAGAACAATAAGTCATATATGAAGGAGTTAAATCATATGGAATTTCATTTGGTTGTAAAGCTAGTGATATTTCATTTTTAATTTGATCATAAATTCCAGCAGCATATTTAAAATAGTTTATACTCTCTTTTAATAATGCTTCATCATTTCCTGCTTCCTTTTTTGAATGTAATCCTAACATATAATAAATTGTTGCTAAATTATAAAAACAATTATAATATTCAAAATTTATATTATATGATTTCCATTTTGAATCTTTAAATACATCTTTCCACATAAATTCTATTTTACAACAATTATCTCCTTTTCCAAAATTCATTTTTGATTTTATTAATTGAAGTTGAGCCATATAATTTAGGAGAATGTTTTTATTTTGTTTAAGAGTATCTATTGATTGTTGTAATGAGCCTAAATTTACCACAACATTTCTATTTTGTTGAATTTCTGTTAAGAATTTTTCAACTTTTTCATCAAATGATTGAGCATCTATATTTTAAAATTAGAGAATTAATATTTTTCTTACCATAATTTTTTATGATATATGCCTTCATATGTGACAACATATCAATTGGAGAACCATTTTTTAATTTTGATGATATCATTTTTATTTTCAAATATTATTATATTTTTATTTTTTGATACTTTAATATGAAATAAAAAATATAAATTAATTAATTAAACATTAAAATATAATTGAATTATTTTATTATTTATTACTTATTTCTATAATTTAACAAAGAAATTATTTTTCTAAAGTTTGATAAGTTTCATCAATACTAGTAGAAACTAATTGTTTAATATCATTAAATTTTGAAGTAATATCATCTTGAATAATATCCATTTTATTATTATTTTTCTTAATTTCTTCAGCACCATTATCATAAGTATAATTCATTAAATAAAATCTTTTAGGAAAAGCTCCTTTTTTAACAACATCTTCATCTAAATATTTAATATCTTTTAAATATTTTTTTTGAGGACTTTTAGTTTGAATTTTTTTATGAGTAGGTTTATTTTTTTTTGCATGAGGATCATATATTGTAATACTTTTAGAAAACATCATTCTATTTAGATTTGTTTTCATTCTAAAAGAATCTCCTTCATTAATAAGTAAATCATTTGCTAATTCTTTTAGTTTTATTTTATGAGGTTCTCCTTTTGCTTTTATAATTCTTATATTAAATTTTTTATCATTTATATTATTATTTGAATCTGTTATTATTTTATCAATTGTTTTTTCTTTAACATAATTTTTTGTGGTTTCCTGATTTTTATGATTTTCATTAAATGTATTTTCAAAAGTTGTTAAACTTGAATTTAATTTTGGAAAAATACAAGAACCTCTTTCTGTTTTAGTATTTATTGGACCAATATCATAAATTACTTTTTTTCTTTTTTCATGAACATCATTTTTATTTGTAACAAAAGGAATAGAATTAATAAATTGGTTTTTTAATGACTTTTTTTGATATATTCTTAATGTATTATTTCCACTTTTTGAATAAGGATTTGAATGAAAATAAACAGAAGTTTGAATTTTATCATGATATAATCTTCTATTTCTATCACCAGTTAATTCATAACTTAAAGCTGCAGTTTGATTGATACTATTTAACTTTTTTTTTAATTCTGTTTTATGAATTTGATTAAATACTTCTGTATTTTTTCTATTAATGTTATTTACTGTACTATTTCCTTGGACTATATAATTATGTTTAATATCATCATCTACAACTGGATATGGTTTAAATTTCAACCAATGTGTTCCTGTTTCTGTTTTAGTTCTTTCGTTTTTTTTATTTAATTTCAATAAACTATATCTCATTTTCAATGCAACGTCATTTAAATATATATCATTATTTATTTCTTTCATAGGATCAAGATGCTTCATTTATTATAGATTATAGTTGTTATAAAAAAAAATAATAATAATCAAAATTTATAAATAATAATTCTTAAATAATAAAAAAATAAAAAACCAATTTTTGACTAATTAATATTATATTAGATATAATAAAAATAGAAAAAATCTTAAGAATAAACTGAAAATTTATTATTTAATAGTTTCTAACATATATTATTTTAAATGGAAAAATATCCTAACAATAAATTCTCTCCACGTCATTTTATAATGATTCCTTTTGAGGATGAAAATTTCATAAAAGACTATAAAGAACTATGTGACTTATTAGAAAAAGAAAAGCCCAAGGGATATGACTTTGAATTATTACAAAAACCTGGAAAACTTCATACTTCAGTTATAGTATTAGATCTTAAAGATGATCCAAATGAAGTATCAAAAATTGAAAATATTTTAGATAAAATTCATCCAAAAATGAAAGAATTAGCTGATGGTGGAATTACCTTTAATTTTGATGATTATGATGTATTTGATTCTAAGGAAAGAACAAGAGTTGTTTTTGCAAAAATGAAAGAAGATGAATCATATAGAAAAATTGAATTAATTATTGATTTAATTATTAAAACTCTTATTAAAGAAAATGTTATTTCTAGAAATGATATTGAAAGTTATCATATTTCATTTGAACAAAATCTTTATAAAATTGTACTTCATTTAACACTTTTGAATACTATGTTTCTTAATAAGATTTTGAAAAAAAAGAATAAAAAACCTATTAAAAGTTTTAATTCTCAAGATATTTTAGCAGTTATGTATAAAAAAAATCTTACTTCATGTCCTTTAAATAAAATTAATTTTTGTGTTATGAGAGAAGATAAGTCTATTGGAAAATATGAGTTAGTTAAATCATATGATTTATAAATATTAATATATTAAAACTTTTGTTTTAAAAATAAATAAAATATAATTAAATTATCTTTTTCCTTTTGTTTTTTTGGATTTTTATGGAAAAATTGAAGTGTAATTCCTTTTATGAGATGTTTTTAAATTTAATTTTGGGATATCAATTTTTTTCCTTTCACCAATTTGAATTGTATTCCCTGAAAATTCATTTTTAGATAAAATTCTATTTATTTCTTTTCTAATTTTATCAGAAAATTTGATTTCATTTTTTTTATAAAGACTATTAATATTAATATGTTTAACATGTTTATTTTTACCTTTATTAAACTTAGAATTAAAAGGATTTAAAAGATATAATATTTCATTTTTTTTCATATTTAAAACTTCTCTTTTTTCATCACTTAAAATTGGACTTTTACTATAATCAATATTATTATTTCTACTAGTATAACTTCCATTATTATACGTGGGAGTCCTATTATATGTTGGACTAATTGTTTTATTTCTTGATGAAATTTCTGATACTATTTCAAAAAGTTTTTGTTTAAATAAAGGATTAAGTAAATCGGTTTTTGTTTTACTTAAATCAAAAGATATTGGAATATTCATATTTTCATGGTTATTATTTGTATTTTCATGTACATATCTTGCAGATAATAAAACATCTTTTGATAAATTATTTAATTTTTCTAAATGTTGTATATTTCTTGAGTTATGTTTTTTTTTCATTTTATTTTTGAATTAATTTTTTAAAATATTAATAATTAATAATTCAGTTTAATTGCTGAATAATTTGTTATTTAAAATCATTGATAATAGCACATATATAAAAGTAATATTAAATCAATTTGTTTAATTTATAGTGAAATAAGATTATTCATATTTCATATTAATAATATTGAATAATATTATTAAAAAAATTAGTTAGTTATTTAAAGTCCTTCAAGCCGGCTCATATTAAATAATTAAACTAAAAAAAAGAAACCCAAATTTTCATAGTTTATTTATCTTTTGTATTATTAGCTTCTCCAAATTTGAAGTATATATCTTTTATAAATAAATATTTTAATTAATTTTATTTCCTTATTATCTTTTTTCTTTTCTTCCTTTTTTTCTGATAATTCTTAGAATCAATTTTTTTATCTAATTTATTAAGTTCATTTATTAATTTATCTCTTAATTCTTTTAATTCTATACATTCATTAATTATTATTAAAAAATTAGTTCCTACCGAGATTCGAACTCGGATCAATGGATTCAAAGTCCAGTGTGCTCACCGTTACACCATAGAACCTTATTAATTATTTTAATTATTTTTCTTTAATTATATTTTTATTAATCATAACAAAAAACTAAAAATTTTATAATAATTTCAATATAATAAAATATTTATTATTCATAAAAAACAATTAAATCAAATTTAATGATAAATGACATAAAAAAAAATAAAAAGTTTAATTCAAATGATTCAGACTCTGATAGTGTAAATAGTTTATTAGAATATAATAATCAAAATCCAATAAATATAAAAAAAAATTTTTCAAAAAAAAAAACAAAAAAATATAAAGTAAATATAGAAGAAAGAAGAAATTAAATTCATGGAACCAATAGTCTTTATATATCATTAGGAACTTTATCAGCAGATCAATTTTTACTAAAAGGTCTTGAATTATTTAAAAATCCAAAAAGAAATTTTGATGAAAATCAAATTGTAATAGAATATTTAATGAATTTAGATCCATTTGCTCATTCAATTCAACAAGTAAAAAAAGATAATGCAAGAGATTTATTTTCAAGTCTTTCATTTACATTAAAATATAGATTTTTACAAAAAAATAAATTAATATATAAATTTTGTGATTCAATTGATAATTTTTATTTAATATTAAATGGAAAAGTTGATATATTAGTACCAAATGAAGAATATATAAAATTATCTGAAGCTGAGTATTTTATTTATTTACTTAAATTAAAAAAATATAATGAAAAAGCTTTATTAGATAAAACACTTAAAAATAATAATGGAATTTATCCTATGAATGAAGAAAATTTTGATATATGGTTAAAAAGAGCCGTAGTAACAATTCAAAATCATCATATGAAAATGAGTCAAAAAGAAAAAATAATGAATAAAAGAGTTTCATTAATAAAAAGACAAAGTATAATAAAAAGACAAAGTATAATGAAAAATGCAAATTTTAAACCAAAAACAAAAGGAAGTACAATAATAAAATCAACAATGACATTTCAACCAAGAAATAGTATAATAAATAAGAATTTAATTGGTATAAAACCATTTGACAATGATGAAGAAAAAGATTTAGTTTTATTAATACAAGATAAAATATTAGAAACATATATTTTCATTGAAAAACCATTATTACCAAAATCATATTTTCATATTATAGAAAGTGATCTTAATAAAGTTTCAGCTGAACAATATATAAATAGAATTAAACCAGAAATTAAAGATGATAAATATTTAAAATATAATGTTAATAGAAAAGATGTTTTAATTTCTACTTATTTTATTGCTGAAAGTTTAAGTAATGGAGATAAATTTGGAGATGAAATATCTGATAATAATTTTCTTGATGTTGAAAATTTAAGAGTAGAAACTGTTATTACTTCAGTTGATACTGATTTAGCTTATTTACCTAAAAATATTTATAGTCAAATTTTAAAGGAAACTAATGAAAAATCAAAAAGGGAAAAAATAAATTTTTTAATGGGATTAAATGTATTACAATCAAAAAATAAAAATAATAATTTAAGAAATTTTATTAATTATTTTAAACAGAAAATATGTAAATATAGAGAAATTTTATATTATGAAAATGCACCATATGAAAATAATCATTTTATTTATTTTATTCAAAATGGAGAATTTGATACTACTGGATATAAAAGTTTACAAGAAATTGATCATATTTTATTGAATAGTAATTATAAAAATAGATTAGATAAAAGTGAAATTGATCAATTAGGAAATTTAAAAGAATATTATTATAAAAAACAATTAAAATTTGAATCTTTTGGTGAAAATGATATTATTGGATTAAGTGATTGTGTTTATAATAATCGTTATTTATTTAATGTTTCTTGTAAAGCTAATAATGCAATTGTATATGAAATAAATATAAATTTTTTTAAAGTTTTATGTAATAATAACCCATATATTCAAGAAAATTTAGAAAAAATGCAAAGAATAAAAAATAATATTTTTTTAAATACATTATTTACACAAAGAATTTCTGATGTACAATATATTTATGCTAAATATAAAGATAATCCTGAATTTAATTTTTATTTAAGTCATGGGATTAATAGTTATAATAAAACTAAATATGCAGAAAAAAAATTTATTCTTCAAATTAAAAGACCCTCATCTCATTATAATATAGAAAAAAAAAAGAAAAAAGATAAAGATTATTTAGAAACAAATATAATAAACAATAAAACTCAACTATCAGAAATGAAAAATAGTTCATCTAAAGTATCAAGAAAAAAATATTCATATAACATAGATTTAATATTAAGAGATGAAGAAACTGCAAATTCATCAAAACATCATCATTTAAATACTTTCAGTATGAATACTGAAAGTAATTTTAATTTTGAACCAAGAAAAAGATTAGTTACTCAAAAAATTCATCAAAAAATAAATTTATTTAAATCACGTAATTTATATCTTAAATCAATTAAAAAAAAAATAATGAAAAATAATAAAATAATTAAATTAAATTATTTATCAGTTGATAATTCTAAAAATAATACTAATAATAATATGAATTCATATTCAAATAGTAATAATAATACTTTTTCTAATCCACTTGCCTATGATGATTTTGATAGAAAATATAATTCTTTTAGATATTTTAAACCTAAGAAAGAAGATTTAAATGATAAATTATATAGACTCCAAATTTCATCAGCAATACCTATTAAAAAAAAAAAAAAAAGTTTTTTTTCTATGATTTAACATATAAATCAAAATAATTTATAATATATTATCAAATTTAAAGTACTTTTATAATAGTAAAAATATTTTCTAAATATAGAATTTCTGTTTAAAAATTAGTGTTTATAATTGAATACAATTTATTAATTAGATTATATTTAATTTTTCAATTATTTTTAATATAATTATCATTAATATATATTTAAATTATCATTATAAATTACTATTTTTTAAGAGAAAAAAATAAAAATTATTTTTTATTATTTTATATTCTATTTAATTCAACTAAAAAATTTATGATAAATTAACTAAAAGGAAAAAAAAATTATGCCAAAACAAAAAACAAAAAGAAAAAATCATTCAGTACCAAAAAATAAAAATCAAAATGCGGAAAAGGCAAAAAAATATTTAGAAGAGTTAATTAAATATATAAAAAACCAAAATATAAAAAAATTCTATTCAAAAAATAAAAAAAAACCTAATTATGAGCCATCAGTAACAGATATAATAGACAATGATTCAAACTTACTTCAATATTACGGACCTCAAATTTATGCATATTCCTTATCATTAGACATAAATTTCCCAAATGATTTTATTAGAAAACATTCATTTAATTCAATAATGAGAATTAAAATAATAGATTGGATGTTGCTAATATTTAATTCTTATAATTCTGAACCAAGTAGTTTTTTCTCAGCTGTTCATTATTTTGATTCATATATTAAAAATAGTAAATTTAATATTTATGATGATGATATTCATTTAATTGGTATTTCTTGTATTTTTCTAGCTTCAAAAATGGAAGATATAATTCCACTTCATTTAAATCAAGTAACTGAAAAAATAGCACACAATAAATTTAAACCTAGATCAATATCAAAAAAGGAAAAAGAAATTTTAACAACTATTAATTGGGATTTAGTTATTGTTACTTCATATAATTTTATTAGAACTTATATTTATGATTTTTATATTAATAATATTAAAAGAATTGAAAAATTAAATCTAAAAAAATATACTAAAAAATTAGAATTTATTTCTATTTATTTAGCAAGGATGGTTTGTCTTGAAGAAAAATTTTGTATATTTCCTTATTCACTTAAAGCAGTTTGTGTTATTATTGCTGCTTTTGATATTTTATGTGCAAATTCTAACAAAATTACTGAGGAAAGTAAATTTTTTTTAAAACAATGGATTTTATTTTTAATTAAATCAAGTTCATATAGTTTGAATATTATTAAAGAATTACATAGAAAAATAATTCAAAGTTATCAAAATTTATATAAAATAAATGAAATTGCCCCTGGATTAAATCATATATACAAATTAGAATTTGACTAAAAATTTTTATGATAATTAATATATTGTATAATATATTGTATTATATTACTATATATTTAAATTTTTACATTATATATTTAACTCAAAAAATAAATTTAGAATTAAGAAACTTTAATTAAATTCACGATTATCTTGAAAATATTTTGGAAAAATTCCATTTTCACCAGCCCAAATTTTTTTTTTTAAAGCATATGATTTTAAAGGACTTCTAAAACAACACATAAAAATTTTATCATAAAAAGTTGGTCTTCTATAATGAATTCCTTCACTAGAATTATCTGAATTATTACTCAAAGATGCTCTTTTAATTGAATTATTATCTAATTCTTCTAAAACTGTATTTTTTATTTTTGAAGAATTTTTATTTTTTGTTAAATTCAATTTTTCTTTTACTTTTTTAATATGAAGATTATTTATATAATTATCATATTTTTTTAATTTATCTTTTATGTCTTTTAATTCAAGGGCACCATGTTTTTTTTTATTTAATCTTTTTATTAACATATAAAGATAATTTTGAGTATTTGCATTAATTTGATTTTCATATTCAATTTGTTTTGTTGATGAAAGGATATTTGGTCTAATTAAAATTACATTATTTTCTACTAAAGTTTTTTCTGATTCTTTAATATCATTTAAAGGATGAAAAAGAAATTTTTGAATTTTATTTTCTTCTTCATCTAAATTATAATTATTATTTTCATAATCATTAATAAAATTTATTTCATCTTGATTAAATATTTTAATATTTCTTTTCTTTTTTAATCCTTCAATCATTTCATCCAAAGCTTTTTCACCTTCATCATTAAACTCATTTTCCATTTAAAAATATAAAAAAAATTAAAATTAAAAAATAAAATTTAATTAAAAATCTCACATATATATATAATTTCCGCTTTAGAATGTTCATTTCTAACATGTACAAATAAATAAGGAGGTTTTTTCTTTGTAGAAAGATCAATATTAATCTTTGAGCCTAAATCAATATCATTAACACTATATTTCAATTCTCCATTTTTAAAAGTAATAGTCATATAATCACCAGCTTTTAATTTTCTTCCTTTATTAAAACAATTTTTCCAAGCTGTATTTTTAGTATAAAATTGTATTAAATCTTCTAAAATACAATAAATATCATAAGAAGGACAATTAACATCAGTTTGTTCATTTATAATATCATTTGAAAAAGAAATTCCAGTTCTAATCCAATCTACACTAGAAAAATATAATTTAACTTCAAAATTTTTTGGTAAAGGATATTTAGAACAATTATAAATACCAGAAGTAAATCTAGAATTATTTTGAAATAAATAACAAGTTTGTTTACATTCTAAATTTTTTTGATCAATTAAACATCTTGAACAAATTGATTTTTTACAAATACATTTTCTTAAATTTTCACTTGAACCACAATATGAACATTCTAAAATAAAAAATGTTTTTTCATTATAATGTTCTTCTAAATGTTTTTGAAAATCTTTTTTATAAATCATACATTGACAAAAACCACATTTAAAACAAATGTAATAACAATTTTGTTTTAAATGCTCTTTTAATTTTATAAAATGTCCTTTAAATGAACATGGTGGATTTGGACATTTTATTTTTTGGAATTCACATTTTGATTCGTGTTCTATTATATTCCAATAAGAACTTTCATATTTACAATCTGGGAAATTTTGACATTTTAATTTCACAATATCCAAAAGTTTTTTATTAGTTTTTTTTACTTTTGTGTATTTAAAATTTGAACAACCTGAAGGACATTTTATTTTCTTTTTTGACCATTCAATTATACATTCTTCACAAAATAATGTTCCACAAGTTTCACATTCATAAGGGTCTTTTACTATTTCATAACATATTGGACATTCTATTATGTCTGATATTAATGATATATCTTTTGAATTTATTATTCTTTCTAAAGGAATTCCAATCTTTAATTTTGGAGATTCGAATGAATCTTCAGTTCTTGTCATTTATACTTTTTTATTTTTTTTTTTTATTTTTATTTTTTATATAGTAAATTTAAAAAAAAATAAAAAAAAAATTAAATAAAATATACATTTCAAAGATTTAATTTGATATAATTGAATAAAAAGAAAATAAAAATGAAACTTGAGAAAACAAAAAAATAACATATGAAATATTTAAAAATTATATTTATAAAAATAAAAATTTTTCACCCAAAAATTTAAATTAACAATAAATAAAATAAAATTTAAAAACAATTAAATAAAATCAAACTCATACTTTCCTATTATAAACTTTTTTCTCAATATCAGCATATATATTAATTTTATTATATCCAGTACAAAGAGAAATAATTTCAGGATATTTATTAGGATCATCTAAAGTTTCCAAAGAATTCATATGAGTTTTAATAAAATCTTTAACTTCATTATATTTAGAATAAACATTTCCAAAATAATCATCTTCTAAAATAACATTTCTAAAAGTAATCATTTCTTCTTTAATTTTACTAATTAAATTCTTATCAAGATCTTTTTCTAATTTAATAAAACTAACAGAGCAATTATCACCAAAAGTACAAAACATAAAATCAGTTAATTCTCCAGATTCACTATCAAAAATCCCAATATAACCTTCTTTAAATTCATCATTTTCAATTTTACCTTTTATTAATTTATCATCAGAAGTATAAAATAAAGCATTATCATCAGTTTTTTTTCCATTTTCACTAAATTGTCCATAATATAAATAATAATTATCTCCATTTTTTGATAAGTAAGTTCCTTTTTTATATTTATCTTCATCAATTAAACCAATATAAGTATCAAAATTTGTTTTTTCAAAATCTTTATTTCCTTGTTCTTCTTCTACCCAAAGGTAACATCCATGATTATCTTTTTTATTATTTTTCCAAAATCCATAATAAACTTCTTTTTTTAATATACCATTTACTCTATCTGGTTCCCAAAAATATATTCCATGTGTATTTTTTTTATCACCTTTATAATAACCAAAAAATTTATCTCCATTTTTATAGTCATTAAATCCATATCCATTTCTTTGGAAATCGTTATCTAATACTCCTACAAATGTTACATTTTCTCTGTTTATTTGGGTTATATAATGAGTTGAGTTTTCTTCTCCTTCCCATTTACGAATCATTATTCCATCTTTTTCATATTTACCTTCTTGTTTTATTTTATCTTCTATTTCTAGTAAATTTAAATCTATATAATCATCATTTTCTTCTTTCATTTCTTTCATTTCTTTTGTTTCTGACATTTTATATTTTTTATTAAAATTTAGATTTAAAATATATTTTTTATTTAAAAAAAATTAATATTTTGTGATTAAAATAAAAGAATATAGAAATTAAAAGAAAGAAAGTATTAAATAAGAATTAAATATAATAATGATGCAATAATAATTCAAATAAAATAAATGTGAATAAATATTTTATCATATAAATAAATTAAATTTATTTCAAATCATATAAAAAAATGGGGATTGGGGATTGGGGATTGG
>Ga0256407_10006309_pt1 | contig 18408 bp, 12 predicted proteins | sample RumenRJG_04DNA_FD_193489 | JGI IMG/M metagenome (GOLD analysis project Ga0256407, IMG submission 193489) | Bovine rumen microbial communities from Lethbridge, Alberta, Canada - RJG_04 | ecosystem: Host-associated > Mammals > Digestive system > Stomach > Rumen | place: Canada: Alberta...
TGCCACAGGATCAGATACATCCTGAGTTTGCTCATAAGGTTGACCTTACAAGGGTTGAGTTGAAACCTCCTTTTCAGTTGCTTGAGGGTATGGGTACAGACTGGCATGTCATCCAGATGGGACAGCCACTAGACTTCAAATCGTCTGGTTCTATCAGTATTCCGATTACAGAGTTGAGAGGAAAAGACTCCCTGCATGTGTGTATTTCTGTAGTTCCGATGTGGCCTGTCAACGGTGACAGAAGTAATCAGATACGTGTCAGCATGGATGGTTCAAATCCTGTGATCTGTAAGAATGAATTCATAGAGTGGGGACCTAAGTGGAAATTACAGGTGATGGAGAACCGCAAGGAGTTTGTACTATCATTTCCTATAGACAAGGAAAAAGATAGTCATATCCTTACGTTATCCATTGTTGATCCAGGACAGATGATACAGAAGATAACCTATCAGTAATGATGTCCTGTAACTATAAGTTTGTTTAAGTATTCAACTATAGTTTCTCACTAAGGAACTTTCCTGTATAGCTAGTCTTGCACGCAACTATCTGTTCAGGAGTTCCTTTTGCTACAAGGTTACCGCCTTTGTCGCCACCTTCGGGACCTAGGTCGATAATGTAGTCAGAGCATTTGATGACATCCATGTTATGTTCGACAACAACGATACTGTGTCCACGCTCTATGAGTGAGTTAAAGGCTGCCAGTAATCTCTTGATGTCATGGAAGTGCAGACCGGTAGTAGGTTCGTCGAAGATGAATAGTGTAGGTTCAACCTTCTCCTGTCCGATGTAGTAGGCAAGTTTCACACGCTGGTTCTCACCACCTGATAGAGTTGAAGAACTTTGCCCCAATTTGATATATCCCAGTCCTACGTCATCTAAAGGCTTTAACCTATTTACAATGGTCTTTTGTCCATATTCTCCAAAGAATTCAATAGCTTCGCTTACGGTCATATTCAGCACATCATTGATGTTCTTCCCATGGAAGCGTACTTCGAGAATGTCATGCTTGAAACGCTGACCATGACATGCCTCACATTCAAGTACAAGGTCGGCCATGAATTGCATCTCGACAGTGATGACACCGGCACCCTTACATTCTTCACATCTTCCTCCATCTGCATTGAAACTGAAATACTGGGCAGTAAATCCCAATTGTTTGGACAGAGGTTGCTCGGCAAATAAGGAGCGGATGGCATCGTAAGCCTTTACATAGGTAGCTGGATTAGAACGTGTAGATTTTCCTATCGGATTCTGGTCTACAAGTTCAACGTGCTTAATGTCTTTCCAGTCACCATCAAGCGAGACATATTCACCAGGAGCATCTGCCACCTCGTCAAGATGTCGCTTAAGAGCAGGGTAGAGTATACCCTTTATAAGAGATGATTTCCCGGATCCAGATACACCGGTGACAACCGTAAGGACATTAAGAGGAATTTCTACGTCGATACCCTTTAAGTTGTTCATGCGTGCTCCTGTAATCTTGATACTTTTGTTCCATTTCCTTCTACTTGAAGGAATATCAATGGTTTCTGTTCCGGTAAGATACTTTATCGTATAACTGTCTGGGTATTTCTTGTTGAGTGCATCCTTGTCTTTGATGTCTTGTATCTCCTCTGTCGAACCTTGATATACGATTTCGCCACCAAGTCTGCCGGCATTCGGACCGATGTCGATGATGTAATCAGCAGCCCTCATCATATCTTCATCATGCTCCACGATGATGACAGTATTACCAAGACTTTGTAATTCCTTGAGAACATGGATCAGTCTTTCTGTATCGCGACTGTGCATTCCAATACTTGGCTCGTCGAGAATGTATAAACTTCCTACAAGAGAACTGCCGAGACTTGTCGTCAAGTTGATTCGTTGACTTTCACCTCCAGAGAGTGTGTTCGACAGGCGATTTAGCGTAAGATAACCTAAACCTACTTCTACAAGGAAATGCAATCTGTTCTTTATCTCAGTAAGAAGACGTTTGGCAACATCCGCATCATGCTTATCAAGTTGTAAGTCGAGAAACCATTTCTCTAGGTTTGCTATAGGCATCTCAACAAGATCTGTAATACTCATGCCATTGATTTTGACATAAGTAGCCTCTTTCTTCAGTCGAGTTCCATGGCAATCAGGACAAATAGTCTTTCCGCGATATCTGCTTAGCATCACTCGATATTGAATCTTATATTGATTCTCCTTGACCATCTGAAAGAAAGTGTCGATACATATTCTGTCGTGAATGTCCGCATTTCTTTCACTTTTCAATCCATGCCACAATTCATCTTTCTCTTCTCGTGTTAAGTCATAATAAGGTTTGAATATCGGGAATTTATCCTTGGCAGCTCTGCGTATAAACTCCTTCTGCCATTCACCCATCTTGTCACCATGCCAGCATTGTACACATCCATCATATACGCTCAGTGCTGTGTTGGGGATAACGAGTTTCTCGTCAATACCGATGACGCTACCGAAACCTTCACAAGTCGGGCATGCTCCTAATGGAGAATTGAAAGAGAACATATTATCGTTGGGCTCCTCGAATTTTATTCCATCTGCCTCGAAGCGGGTAGAGAAATCGAAAGTTTGATGAGAAGGCAGAAACATCAGACGTAGATTTCCATCTCCCTCATAGAATGCTGTTTCTGCAGAATCCGTCAAACGGGAGATGTCGTCTTTTTCATTCGATACGGAAAGACGAGAGATGACGAGCCAGATGTCGCCGTTGCTGACTGCATTCTCATCGTGGCTCTCAAGCCAATCCTCAATACGGGTAAAGTCTCCGTCAATATAGATTCGTGAGTAGCCCTCTTGATTGTACATCTCCATCTGTTTGTGGAGAGTTCTTCCCTCAATGACATGGAAAGGGGCGAGAATTACGAATTTGGTACCTTCTCCGAATTGCCGAGTGCATCGTAGCACGTCCTCGGTGGAATGGCGCTTTACCTCTTGTCCGGAGATAGGAGAAAACGTACGACCGATACGGGCATAAAGTAGTCTGAGATATTCGTATATCTCGGTAGATGTGCCAACAGTACTACGCGGATTGCGTGCGATGACTTTCTGTTCTATGGCGATGGCAGGTGGAAGTCCTTTAATAAAGTCACATTCCGGTTTGCTCATTCTACCAAGAAACTGACGGGCATAACTCGACAGACTCTCTACATATCTTCGTTGCCCTTCAGCATAAAGAGTGTCGAAGGCAAGTGATGATTTTCCAGATCCGGAAACGCCGGTTATGACAATCAATTTGTTGCGCGGAATCTTTAGCGAGAGATTCTTTAAGTTGTTTACCCTTGCACCTTTTATCTCTATAAAGGCATCTGTATTTTTACTCATGATGATATGGTTCTCCTTTAATTATTGTACAAGCGCGATAAATCTGTTCTGTGAAGATTAATCGGACCATCTGATGTGAAAATGTCATTTTAGAAAGAGAAATAAGTTCATTGGCACGGTCGTATACAGGTTGCGCAAATCCGTATGGACCGCCAATGATGAAGACAAGCCTTCGGGATGTGTTCTGTTTCTTTTGGAGCCACTTCGCAAATTCGATAGAACGAAATTCAGTACCATGCTCATCCATTAGCACTACCGTATCAGAAGGTTGAATCATCTTGAGAATCAGTTCTCCTTCTTTATCTTTTTGTTGCTGCTCAGAAAGCGATTTCGTATTTTTGATTTCAGGAATTACTCTGATCCCAAAGGGCATATAATGACCGATGCGCTCAGTGTAGTCTTTTATTCCAGCTACGAAATGCTTGTTTACAGTTTTGCCTACAAGTATTAATTCTGTTTTCATTGACTATGAATTTCGTTTCGGATATATCGGAAACTTTCCAATCTTTCTCCCTTTTTATTCTACAATTTACAAAAATACGAAATTTTTCCGATTAATTTCTTATAACCCGAAAATTATTGCTATCTTTGCGTAAATAATATTTTTAAAACTAACAATAATATGGCAAATAATGCAGAACTAATAGCCCAGTGCGAGGCTAAAGCTAAGCAGTGGCTGACTCCTGCTTTTGACGAGCAGACTCGTAAAGATGTTCAAGCAATGATCGATGATGAGGATAAGACTAACCTCATTGAAAGTTTCTACAAGGATTTGGAATTCGGTACTGGTGGTCTCCGTGGTATCATGGGCGCTGGCTCTAACCGTATGAATATCTACACAGTAGGTATGGCAACTCAAGGATTTGCTAACTACCTGAAGAAGAACTTTAAGGATAAAGATCAGATTTCGACAGTTGTATGCTACGATTGTCGTAATAATAGTGATGTCTTCGCAAAGAAGGTTGCTGATATCTTCTCTGCTAATGGCATTAAGGTATATTTGTTTGAGGAAATGCGCCCAACTCCAGAGTGTTCTTTCGCTATTCGCTATTTCGGTGCACAGGGTGGTGTAAACCTTACAGCAAGTCATAATCCTCGTGAGTATAATGGATATAAGGCTTATTGGGAAGATGGTGCTCAGGTTTTGGCTCCACACGACAAAGGTATCATAGACGAAGTAAATAAGGTTAAGGTTGAGGATGTGAAGTTCCAAGGTAATCCTGACCTAATTCAGCTCGTAGGAGAGAATGTCGATAAACCATATCTTGAGAAGATTAAAACATTATGCATTGATCCTGAGGTTATCAAGCATCAACATGACCTAAGTATTGTATATACTCCTCTTCATGGTACTGGTATGACAATGATTCCTCGTTCTTTGAAGTTCTGGGGTTTTGATAATGTTCATTGTGTTAAGGAGCAGATGATAAAGGATGGTAACTTCCCTACAGTAGATCGTCCTAATCCAGAATTTGCTGAGGCTCTTACTCTTGGTTTGCGCGATGCTAAGGCTATCGATGCAGATATCCTTATGGCTAGTGACCCTGATGCCGATCGTGTTGGTATGGCTTGCAAGAATGATAAGGGCGAGTGGGTTCTTATTAACGGTAACCAGACCTGTCTGCTCTTCTTGTGGTACATCATCACCAATCGTCAGGCAGTAGGTAAGATGCAGCCAACTGATTTTATAGTTAAGACTATCGTTACAACTGAGGTGATCCGTAAGATTGCAGAGAAACAGCATATTGAAATGCGTGATTGCTATACCGGTTTCAAGTGGATTGCTAATGAAATCCGTGTTTCTGAAGGCAAACAGCAGTATATCGGTGGTGGTGAGGAAAGTTATGGCTTCCTTGCTGAAGATTTCGTTCGTGATAAAGATGCTGTCTCTGCATGTTCTTTACTTGCTGAAATCTGTGCTTATGCTAAGGATCATGGTAAGACTCTTTATGATATATTGATGGATATCTACACAGAGTATGGTTTCTCTAAAGAGCATACTATCAATGTAGAGCGTCCTGGTAAATCTGGTGCAGAGGAAATCCAGCAGATGATGGCAAACTTCCGTCAGAATCCTCCAAAGGATCTTGGTGGCAGTAAAGTAATCTTGTGGAAGGACTACAAGACCCTGGAGGCTACAGATGCTCAAGGTAACAAGACAAAGCTTGACATGCCGGAAACAAGCAATGTTCTGCAGTGGTTCTGTGATGACGATACAAAGGTAAGTGTACGTCCATCAGGTACTGAACCTAAGATCAAGTTCTATATTGAGGTTAAGGGTGTAATGAATAGCGCTTCTGAGTATGAGAAACTTGATGCTGAAGGAACTAAGAAAGTTGAGGCTATCAAGAAGAGCTTAGGATTAGAATAATTCTATATATAAATAAGGTGCAAAGGTAATTTGAAAAAAACTTCAAAAATATTTCAGAAAATATTTGGTGGGATAAAAATAATTCATTACCTTTGCACTCGCATTTCAGAAAGATATGCTTGGCAACTCGGTTAGCGAGCCCTGACTGGAAGGATGGGTGAGTGGCTGAAACCAGCAGTTTGCTAAACTGCCGTGCGCATTTCGCGTACCGGGGGTTCGAATCCCCCTCCTTCCGCTCTACGGGGGTCAGGCTATTTCTAATGCACTAACGGTCGGTTCATCTAACGGTTAGGATACAAGATTCTCAATCTTGGCATAAGAGTTCGATTCTCTTACCGACTACCAAATCCTCTGCAACCATTATGATTACAGAGGTTTTTTTATGAAAAATCTAACGGTCGGTTCATCTAACGGTTAGGATACAAGATTCTCAATCTTGGCATAAGAGTTCGATTCTCTTACCGACTACTAGAAGAGGCATAAATCAATGATTTATGCCTCTTTTCTTTTTATGTGTATATTGTTATATCAATGCCTAATACTATTAATTAGGCATTGAAATATTCGTTTAACTCTTCTTGAGCACTTTGATACTTATTGTCTAAGTCCTTGATGATGCACCCATGCTCCATGAGAGCGATACGAGAACTGATTTCAATCGTATGTTGTAGATTATGGCTCGATACAATAATAGTGGCATTTGTCTCTTTATTGTATTGTATAAGCAATTGTTTCAAGTGGTTCTGACTAGATGGATCCAAGAAGTTAAACGGCTCGTCAAGGATCAAAATTCTCGGAGAGTTTAATAAAGCTCCTACGATACCAATTTTTTGCTTGTTACCTGCGGAGAACTCTCTGATGAGTTTCTTTTGATTAAGAATCTCGTCTCCTATAAAATCCTTGTATTTGTCCAGTATGTTATGAAGTTCCTTTTCTGGGATGTTGTTGACCTTAGTTATAAAATTGAAATACTCCTCGGCTGTGAGGAATTCTATAAGGAATCCATCATCAATATAAGAACCAGTATATAGTTTCCAATCCTCACATGTTGCAGGATTTAAGGTATATTCAGTACCATCTTCCTGATGGATATTGACTTCAACTCTTCCTTCTGTAGGGTCTAATAAATCAAGTATGAGGCGGAATAGGGTAGTCTTACCTGCTCCGTTGTTTCCTACAAGACCTAGCATCTCTCCTTGCTGGATAGAGAAATCGGGGATAGACACAGCTGTCTTATCCCCGAATTTCTTTATTAATCCAACCAGGTTTTCCTTAATGGAAATCTGTGTTTTAGTATTCATAAATATATTGGTTGGGTTGATTTACATTAAATGTTGCGTCCGTGGCAATTCTTAAATTTCTTGCCACTGCCACAAGGGCATGGATCATTAGGACGAGGTGTCTTCTCTGCAATATATGGAGTATGGTTTCTTTCAAGATTCTCACGAGTATCTTGATGCATTGCAGCCTGTTGTGCGGCACGTTCTGCGCGCTCACGTTCCTCTTCAATATCAGCCTTTTGCTCCTGATAGCGCTGACTATGCTCCTCAGGTGCAGCCTCCTGAACAGTCTCCTGTTGTATCTCAGGAATCTGACCACGCATAAGGATGCTTGCTATACGGTTGTTCATATCATCGATCATGCTATCCCAAACCTTAACGCTTTCAAGTTTAAAGATTAGCAATGGATCTTTCTGCTCGTAAGAAGCATTCTGCACAGAATGACGAAGTTCATCAAGCTGACGAAGATTCTCTTTCCAGTTATCATCAATGATCTGAAGCATGATTTGTTTTTCGAAGGCCTTAACAACAGATTTACCCTCAGAATCATAAGCCTCTTTAAGATTACATGGAATCTTATATACTCGTTTACCATCGGTTAAAGGAACCATGATGCGCTCATACATAGAACCTTGGTTTTCATATACCTGTTTGATGATAGGCCATGCGACACTCTGAATGCGCTCAGTCTTACGTTTGAAACTTGTTATCGCCTCTTGGAAAGCGCGCTCAGCCAATTCATTCTTGTTACCATCCTCGAACTCCTCCTCAGTGAAAGGAATCTCCATAGCCAACACCTTTAAGAAACTTTCTTCAGCACCTTCAAAGTCATTGTTGTTGACAATATTCACGACACGGTCCCAGATGATATTTGTGATATCCATTCCGATACGTTCACCCATTAAAGCATGACGACGCTTCTCATAGATTACGGTACGTTGCTTGTTCATGACGTCATCATACTCAAGCAAGTTCTTACGGATACCAAAGTTGTTTTCCTCAACCTTCTTCTGTGCACGTTCGATACTCTTGGAAATCATAGGGCTCTCGATACGTTCACCCTCCTTGAAGCCAAGACGGTCCATCACGTTAGCGATGCGCTCGCTAGCGAATAGTCGCATAAGCTTATCCTCGAGAGATACATAGAATACAGAAGAACCTGGGTCACCCTGACGTCCCGCACGACCACGAAGCTGGCGGTCTACGCGTCGGCTTTCATGACGTTCAGTACCGATGATGGCAAGACCACCAGCAGCTTTAACCTCGTCAGAAAGTTTAATATCAGTACCACGACCAGCCATGTTAGTAGCAATCGTTACAGCACCCTTACCATTACTATCTTGCTGACCAGCGAGAGCAACAACCTGAGCCTCATGGGCATGAAGTTTCGCATTCAATACCTGATGAGGAATGTTGCGCATCTTAAGCATCTTGCTTAGCAATTCAGAAATCTCGACAGAAGTTGTACCGACCAAACAAGGACGTCCCTGATTTCTCATTTCCTCGATTTCGTCAATGACAGCACGATACTTTTCACGCTGTGTTTTGTAAACACGATCATCCAAGTCCTTACGTGCGATAGGGCGGTTGGTAGGAATCTCAACAACATCGAGTTTATAGATATCCCAGAACTCACCAGCCTCAGTAGAAGCAGTACCCGTCATACCAGAAAGCTTATGGTACATACGGAAATAGTTCTGAAGAGTAATTGTTGCGTATGTTTGTGTAGCAGCTTCTACCTTTACATGCTCTTTAGCCTCGATAGCCTGATGAAGACCATCGCTCCAACGACGACCTTCCATGATACGACCGGTCTGTTCATCAACGATTTTAACTTCGCCATCCATGACAACATATTCATCGTCTTTATTGAACATTGTATATGCCTTAAGAAGTTGCTGTAGAGTATGAACGCGTTCACTTTGTACACCATAGTGAGCCATCAACTCATCCTTCTGGTCGATATACTCCTCTTCAGAAATCTTACCGTCCTCTTTCTCTTTCTCCAGAGCAGAAAGTTGAGAAGTGATGTCAGGCAAAACGAACAATTCAGGGTCTTTGGTCTGCTTAGCGAGCCAAGCTCCACCCTTATCAGTAAGGTCAGCACTATTAAGTTTCTCATCAACTACGAAATACAGCGGTTCAACAGCCTTAGGCATTTCGCGGTTGTTGTTCTGCATATAATACTCTTCTGTTTTGAGCATGCCAGCCTTGATACCTTCTTCAGACAGATATTTGATCAAAGGCTTATTCTTAGGAAGAGACTTATATGAACGATAAAGAGCAAGGAAACCCTCTTGGAGGAGAACCTGATCCTTTGCCTCAATACCTTTAGAAATCTTCTGTTTTGCCTCAGCAAGAAGTTCGGTAGCCTGTTTACGTTGTACCTCATACAAGCGTTCTACCAATGGCTGATATTCCTCATACATCTGATCATCACCCTTAGGGATAGGACCAGAGATGATAAGTGGAGTACGAGCATCATCGATTAATACAGAGTCAACCTCATCGACGATAGCATAGTTATGCTCACGTTGTACCAAGTCGGCAGGAGACACAGCCATGTTATCACGCAAGTAGTCAAAGCCGAACTCATTGTTAGTACCGAAGGTGATATCAGCCTGATATGCTTTACGACGTTCTTCAGAGTTTGGACGATGCTTATCAATACAGTCTACAGAAAGACCATTGAACTCATACAGAGGGCCCATCCAGTCACAGTCACGTTTTGCCAAATAGTCGTTTACAGTAACGACGTGTACACCATTACCGGTTAATGCGTTCAAGAAGACAGGGAGAGTAGCCACGAGAGTTTTACCCTCACCGGTAGCCATCTCAGCGATCTTACCTTGATGTAGAACGATACCACCGAAAAGCTGAACGTCATAGTGTACCATCTGCCATTTCAGATCGTTGCCACCAGCAGTCCAATGATTATGATAGTAAGCCTTGTCACCATCGATAGTGATAAAGTCCTTACTTGGGTCAGCAGCCAGTTCACGGTCGAAATCAGTTGCTGTAACGATAGTCTCCTCATTCTCTGTGAAACGTCTTGCCGTTTCTTTTACGATACTGAAGGCGATAGGTAATACCTCATTGAGTGCAACCTCATAGTTTTCGAGCTCAGTCTTATGAATCTTATCGATTTCATTAAAGAGATCCTCACGCTCATCGATAGGAGTATTTTCGATCTTAGCCTTGATCTCCTTGATCTTCTCACGCTGCTCTTTACCAGCATCCTGTACCTTCTGTTTTATTTCTTGTGTTTTCGCACGGAGTTCATCATTGCTTAGCGCCTTAATTTCTGGATAAGCAACTTTTACTTGTTCAACGATAGGCTGAATCAACTTCATATCTCGACTAGACTTATCGCCGAACAGAGACTTTAAAATCTTGTTTAAATTCATTTTATATTAGTTATTGTTATTCGTAAAGTTAATAATTGAGGGCAAATTTACAAAAAATAATTTGAAAAAATGCATGGTTACCCTTATTTATTAGGTCCTCGAATAACAATAGAACAAGGATGAAGGATATGCAAGATCGGTTGAACAAAATCCTTCGCCTTTGTTACGTGACTCAATATAATGTTTGCCGGAATATAAGACTCCGGAGCATGCAATCCCGAAATATAATTGAATTGTAAGTCATCCTCCTCGTCTGCCTCTTTGAATGCCTTGATGACTGACAGAATGTCATCTTCCAGCATTTTTACTTCCGGCTGTTGGATAAACTGCTCATACGATATCTCACCGGTCATAGCGAGTTTAAGTGCAGATTGGAGATTCTGCGCTTCTACTCCTGTGGCAGCTAATACTACCAATAGGGCTGTGATATATCGATTTACAATCATTCTTCTTTTTTATATCTGTTATGCCTTATAGATACCGGCACGTTCCATATACATGTGAACTAAAGGTCTAGACAGCAAACTTAATGCCATAAATAGAATAGGAGTAGGATAGTGCTGGATAAATCCTCCTAAAAAGCCGAGGACGATCATGACAAACCACACCTTCCACCATATATCATGCTCGTGTCTTCTTGTTCTCTTGGTTGCTCTCCAAAGCATAAATAGAGGAATAGGATTTCCGAATAGAATTAAAAGATTCAGACTCACGCATGGATGCTGAGAGAAGACCATAATCGTTAAGACAATACCAGGGAGACCAGCCGCTATCATCATCAAAGCGTCCCAACCCCATAATATCTTCTTCTTGTTGTACTCATAGATTACAATCAGATAAGAGATGACGAAGACGAAGAAGAATAATGTGAATGGACTGATAAATACTTGATAATCAACTAAGTTCTCAGGTTCTAATAAAGTCTTGGTCTCTTTGACGAAAGGCTTTCCGTTATACGTAGCCTTCTCGAAGTCATCCCGAAGGTTATCCGGTAAGAATTGCTGTTGCGCCCTCGTGGTAGCCATATCCGCATTCACACCCAATAAAAGATCTTCGCCAAATTGACACCAAGGATAATCCCCGGTCCAGCGATGGATCATATCACGATACGAAACCTTCGCATCCGCTTTGTCAGCATATTTAACTTTTCCGTGCAGATGATCGACAATCATATCCCTAGCACGAGATGTACAGTTGTCGTAGAAGAAATTATATCTATATGTCTGATTCTCAGGTCGAAGGTTGATGTTGAGCGCATCTTGTATAGCTTTTTTATCATCTGTAGTCAAGTTGAGCACCTGCTCAACGATACCCCTTCCCTCGTATGAATATTCTTTATAAAATTCATCATATGGGAGAGCACCGACACAATAGTCAGTCAAACCAAAAATAAAACGCGGAATAAAGTAAGGCTGACTACTTGAGAAGACACCATAGTTTACGACAACATCGATACAATGTTCAGGGTTCAGATCGTGCCATCTTAAAGCCGTGTGCCCATATTGAGCCCACACCTCCTGTCCGGGAGAGCAAGTCAGTAAAGAAACCTCAATGGAATCATAATCTATGCTTTGTGCAGAAGCACCCGATGCCGTTAAATTCAGTAAAATAACGGTAGTAATAACTCTAAAAATATATTTAAAACGTTTCACGATGCAAAAATAGCTTTAATTTTCGAGTTAACGTTCTTTTATATCCATTTTTTTTAATACTTTTGCAATCTAGAATAATTTAATGAAAATGAAGAAACTATTTATAGCGGCCCTCATGATGGGTGTAGCAAACACTGCTTTCGCCCAGAGTGGCACTAATTCTCCATATAGTCAATATGGCCTTGGATTACAATCGGAGCAGTTTAGCGGGTTTAACAGAGGCATGAATGGACTTGGCTTAGGCTTTCGAGAGCATAACCAAGTCAACTATATGAATCCAGCGTCATATTCTGCTTTAGACTCTCTGACATTTATTTTTGACATGGGCGCTTCCGGTCAGGTTACCAATCTGGAAGAGAACGGGAAAAAGATGAATGCCCATAATTCCAGTTTCGATTATGCCGTAGCTGCATTCCGGGCAGCTCCGAATCTTGGTGTCAGTTTCGGTCTCGTTCCATTCACTACGATGGGATACAACTTCAATGCCAGTGGTACCACTACATTAGGAAATGAGACATTAACGTCTACCAACACCTATAGTGGAGACGGAGGATTACATCAAGTATATTTAGGAGCAGGTTGGCAACCGATCAAAGGACTGTCAGTAGGTGCGAACATCTCTTATCTATGGGGAGACATCTCAAAGTCAGTTGTATTATCATTCAGTAATGCATCCGTTAGTACCCTTTCCAAGACCTATACGGCAAGTGTTGCCAGCTATAAATTAGATTTAGGAGCACAGTATCTACTATCACTTTCTGATAAAAACAAAATCATCTTAGGTCTTACCTTTTCACCAAAGCATAAGATTGGAGGAAATCCAGAAATGGTTACCTCGACCATCAATACGAACACATCAGTAGTCGTATCAGATACATTGAGCGGAAACGGACTTCGTTTAGATTTACCGGATATGTATGGTGCAGGTTTTACCTATAACCATGACAATTCATTGAAGGTCGGTGCTGATTTCACCGTTCAGAGATGGGGTAAGCTACCACAGCCGACATTTGCAAGTGATAACAGTTCAAGCGTTTCTATGCAGTATGGCAATTATCTGACTCGTAAGAAGTTAACATTAGGAGGCGAATATTGTCCACGAGAATACGACCGCATATTCATACGTCGCGTCCACTATCGTGCAGGCGTTTCTTATGCCACACCATATTATAAGATAAACGGAGCCAATGGCCCTAAGGAAGTTAGTGCAAGTCTTGGATTTGGCATTCCTATCGTCAACTCCATGAACAACAGATCCATCTTGAACATCAGTGGTCAGTGGGTTCGTCAGTGGGCACCGGGAATGATAAAGGAAAATACATTTCGCATTAATATAGGTCTTACCTTCAATGAGCGTTGGTTCATGAAGTGGAAGGTTGAGTAATGAAGCAAATACTATTATATATAATATTAGGTGTTCTCTTTTTCGCATCTTGCGAAGAACAGAAAGAGCACACAGCACCTGCAATACTCCCGAGAGATTCAGCATCAGTGATGACATCTTACGGCGTTAACACCCTAATCTCAGATTCAGGCGTTATCAAATACCGTATCGTTACAGAGCGATGGGACATCAATGAAGTAAAGAATCCCCCGAGATGGACTTTTGATAAAGGCGTCTTTTTGGAAGCCTTCGATCAGAAGTTCCACATATATAGTTATATCCAATGCGATAGTGCTATATACTACAATCAGCAGAAACTATGGGTGATGAGAGGACGAGTACGTATCTTGACAAAAGACGATATACGTTTCTCCAGTGAAGAACTATATTGGGACGAGAACGCCCATGAGATATATTCGTATAAATACTCCCGTCTGATCACGCCGGACAGACGACTCGAAGGCAGTTATTTCAGGAGTGATGAACAGATGACGAAGTATTATGTCTCAAATACTCGAGGCTCATTTGTAAAGGGAGGAATGATGGAATCCCCTTCCGATACGATGCGCTCACAGCCCGACTCCGTAAAGGGCACCTTACGTCCTCGAGCCACACCACAGCCCAAGAGTTCCAATATTCCTTGAAATTAGATAGCGATGTTTGGAGAAATAGAAATAACATATTTCATAGGCATCCTAGTTACCATGGTCCTGTCCGCCTTCTTTAGTGGAATGGAGATTGCCTTTGTGTCCAGTAACAGGATGCTTGCCGAGATGGATAAAGAGAAGAACGGCTTTGTCCAAAAGGTATTATCTGTTTTTTATTCCCATCCCAATGGTTTTGTTTCGACAATGCTCGTCGGCAACAATATCGTGTTAGTATTATATGGAATTCTGTTTGCCGAGATTTTCGACAAAACATTATTTGCCCCATTCTCGTCAGCAACCCAAGTCGTTCTCGACACGATAGCCTCAACCCTCGTAGTCTTGTTTACCGGCGAGTTCCTGCCAAAGACATTTTTCAAGAGCAATCCCAACCGACTGCTTACCATTTTTTCTCCGATAGCCTATATTTTCTATATCCTCCTGTGGCCAATATCCAAGTTTGCGACATTGCTTTCCAAGGCCATACTCAAAGTTTTTGGAATCGACATGGACAACAAGAGCGACGATGAAGGCTTCTCCAAAGTAGATTTAGACTACCTCGTTCAAAGTTCCATCGACAACTCCCAAGGCGGTGATGTAGAAGACGAAGTAAAGATCTTCCAGAATGCACTCGACTTCACCGATACTAAGATTAGAGACTGCATGATTCCCCGTACAGAGATCAATGCCGTAGAAGACACCTGCAGTTTGGAAGAACTCGAACAAACCTTTATCGAAAGTGGAAACTCCAAGATCATCGTCTATCACGAAGATATAGACCATATCATAGGATATATTCACAGTTCAGAGATGTTCCGTCATCGCAACGACTGGAAGGAATATATCCGAACCATGCCCTTTGTCCCCGAGACCATGCCAGCCCAGAAACTGATGAAGACATTCCTTCAGCAGAAGAAGACCCTAGGCGTCGTTATCGACGAATTTGGTGGAACCAGTGGCATTGTCAGTTTGGAAGACATCGTCGAAGAAATCTTCGGCGACATCGAAGACGAACACGACAACAGCAACTATATATCCAAACAAGTTAGCGACAACGAGTATCTCCTTTCAGGTCGTTTAGAGATTGATAAAGTGAACAGCATGTTCAACCTCGATCTCCCCGAAAGCGATGAGTACATGACCATAGGCGGATTGATACTTCATTACTATGAAAGTTTTCCGAAGCTCAATGAAGTTGTGAAAATAGACAAATTTGAATTTAAGATTATCAAAAATACGATGACGAAAATAGAACTTGTCAAGCTAAAAGTTAATTTGTAAGTGTATTTTCGCACGAAAAATTCCTTTGTTTGATAATTTATTATTATTTTTGTAGGCAATTTGAGAGATACTCAATGAGAACGTTAACTAATATTCATGAAAGAATAGAATAAAACAAATATAAAACTATTAAAAATGGCAGCATTAGGAAAAATCAGACAAAAAGGTGTTATTCTGATTTGTATTATCGGTTTTGGCCTTTTTGCCTTCATCGCCGAAGAGGCTTTTCGTTCATGTGAGTCAACACAGAATGACCAGCGTCAGCAGGTAGGTGAAGTGTTAGGAGAGAAAATCAACGTAAATGATTTCCAGAAATTAGTCGATGAGTACACTGAAGTGATTAAGATGCAACAGGGTACCGACAATCTTTCCGAAGACCAGATGAATCAGGTTAAGGATATGGTATGGAACACCTACGTACAGTCAAAGCTTGTAGAGAAAGAAGCTAAAGAACTCGGTTTGACTGTTACCGACGAAGAGTTGCAGAACATCCTGAAGGAAGGTACCAATCCAATGCTTCTTCAGACCCCGTTTGTAAATCAGCAGACAGGCCGTTTCGATGCATCAGCATTGCAGAAGTTCCTTGCAGACTACAAAGCCAACAAGGCAGCAGGAAATGCACAGGTACAAGAGCAATACGACAAGATCTACAAGTATTGGAGTTTTATCGAGAAGACATTACGTCAGCAGACCCTTGCCCAGAAATATCAGAGCTTGCTAGCACATTGTTTCCTTTCAAATCCTGTAGAAGCTAAGATGGCATTCAAGGAAGAGAACGAAGAGAACAAGATTCAGTTAGCAGCATTTCCATATTCAGATATTGCAGACAACAAGGTAAACATCACAGAGAGCGATCTCAAGGAGAAGTACGACGAGTTGAAGCCACGTTTCAAGCAGTCTGTAGAGAGCCGCGATATCAAGTTTGTAGACTTCCAGGTTAACGCAAGCAATGCCGACCGTGCAGCTTTGAACAAAGAGTTTGCAGGCTATCAGAAGACCTTGTCAACAGCAGCAGATCCAACAGAAGTTGTTCGTAAGAGCGCATCATTAGTTCCATATCTTGGTGCACCAGCTCCTAAAGAGTTCTTCCCACAGGACATCGCATCAATGTTGGATTCTATCTCTGCAGGTGCAACAACAGGCGTGAAGTACAATGCCGGTGACAATACCTTGAATATTGTAAAACTCATGGCAAAGGTATCTCTTCCAGATTCAGTACAGTATCGTATGATTCAGGTAGGAGGTGCAGATGTCAATGCAGCAAAGAAGACCGCCGATTCAGTATATACCGCCCTTAAGGGAGGAGCCGATTTCGAAGCACTTTCTAAGAAGTACGGTCAGACTGGCGAGAAGATTTGGACAACATCACAGCAGCTAGTAGGTATGCTAGCTCAGAGCGCATCAGCAGATAACAAAGCCATTGTCAATGCCATTCAGAATGGAGAAGTTAACTCATTGAACAATGTCGCTTTGACCCAAGGCAACATAATCCTTCAGGTACTCGACCGCAAGGGCTTCAAGGAGAACTTCACAGCAGCAGTTATCAAGAAGACAGTAGACTTCTCACAGGAGACCTATCGTTCAGCATACAACAAGTTCTCATCATTTGTTAGTGCAAATCAGACAGCAGAGTCTATTGTAAAGAATGCAGCAAAGAGCGGTTACAAGGTACAAGAGTTGAAAGATGTAACAACATCATCACATTATATTGCAAATATCCGTTCTACACGTGACGCTTTGAAGTGGCTTTTCGATGCAAAGGAAGGCGAAGTATCACCATTATATGAGTGTGGTAACAACGACCACCTGTTAGTAGTAGTACTCGACAAGATTCACGCAAAAGGCTATCGTGGTCTAGAGGATCCACAGGTTAAGGAAATGGTAAAGGCTGAGGTTCTTCGCGACAAGAAGGCAGAGATGATCATGGCCAAGTTGAATGGAGTAAAGAGCATTGCAGCCGCTAAGGCCAAGGGAGCAAAGATCTCTTCAGTAGATCAGGTAACCTTTGCAGCTCCAGTATTCATTTCAGCAACAGGTGCCAGCGAGCCAGCACTTTCAGGAGCAGTATATGCAACAGCTAATGGCAAGTTTGCTTCACATCCAGTAAAGGGTAATGCCGGAGTTTACTTGTTCCAGGTAGTAAGCAAGAAGATGCGTCCTGTTAAGTTCGACGAGAAGGCACAGGAGCAGAAGTGTCGTCAGAAGGCAATGCAGTATGCCGGCAACTTCATGCAGGAGCTTTACCTCAACGCCGATGTAGTAGATAACCGCTACTTGTTCTTCTAAGTAGAGAGATCAGTAATTTTATATATATATGAAAACCTCGGGAGTTTTTTACTCCCGGGGTTTATTATTTTTAATTTACAGGCTCATTTACAGGCTCATTATAGCTGATAAGTTATTAATCATAAAGAGAATATGTCAAGACGTTGACATATCCTCTTTTTTATTCTTATCAGTAATACACCTTGAGGATAAATTATTGTTTGATTCTAAAAGTATACACCTTTGCAGATTTAGTATTAGTCATCATGTTTGTGATAGCAAGACAATACTCTCCAGGTTCCAAATTTGCCGTACTGATAACGACAGAGTTCTCTCCATATTTTCACCTTACCCACGCCAACGAGGAAGAGCGATGCACCAACTTTAGCTTTGATGTAAGCACTCTCACAAGGGAGAGGAGTTTCAAAGGTGGAGTCAGCACAATTAAAGACATAAGGTTCCATCTCAAATTCAGGTTCATTCTGTGCAAATCCTGTGATAGACAACAAACTCATGAAGAGCGTACAAATTATAGTTCTCATAATTCGATAAATTTAAAAAGATTATTAAATACGTTGCAAAGGTAATTTGTAGCGATGCAACCAATCTGCATGGACAAAAATAAATAAAAAAAAAGAGCAAAACTTCTGGTTTTGCTCATATATTCGAGAGTGTAAAGTAAACTGTGTCAGGCTACAATAAAAGTAGTAAGACATAGTTTATTTTATGATGGCAAACGAAGAAATTGATTACAAGTTGGCAGCCGAACAATTACGTACAGGCAAGCCATTGTT
>Ga0256407_10006312_pt1 | contig 18406 bp, 12 predicted proteins | sample RumenRJG_04DNA_FD_193489 | JGI IMG/M metagenome (GOLD analysis project Ga0256407, IMG submission 193489) | Bovine rumen microbial communities from Lethbridge, Alberta, Canada - RJG_04 | ecosystem: Host-associated > Mammals > Digestive system > Stomach > Rumen | place: Canada: Alberta...
AGTCTTATAAGATTGCAGAGAACGGAATTCCGTATATCACAGCCGGGACGAATGCTTACTTCTCGCTGAAGGTGGAGAGTAAGGTGGATCTGGGCTCTCACACGCTGTTTATCTGCGAGCCGGCCTTTATGACGGTGCTCTCAGATGCGCCTTCCTGCACGTATGAGTACTATCAGAATAATATCAAGCCGAAGCCGCAGGCGGTCGGCGCGACGCCGAAAGGAGAGACGATCTGGAGGTGTCTGATCTGCGGGTATGAATGGGTCGGAGAGGAGCTGCCGGATGATTTCATCTGCCCCATCTGCAAGCATCCGAAGGCGGATTTTGAGAAGATTGTTCGTTAAGCAGGCAAGGGGACGCAAAAGCCAAATCTGGCATGTCCGGACTTCAGGACCGCTGCAATAAGCCGGCCGCCTTACAGCTCAGGTTCAGATTTAAGAAGCATGCCCATCGATGTCTCCCTGTCATATTCCTCTTTGTCGGCTACGGCTTCGTAGGTTGAGAGCACTGTTTTGGCCCAGTTTAAGCGGCACTGGTAGGCGCGGCCGGTGAAGATCAAGCCCAATACGGTGTAACCGATTAAGTACTGCAGCTCGCCGGGATGTACGAACAGCACTATGAAGATTCCGATCACGGTAAGTGTGAAGAAAGCGACGGCCAGCTGCTCGAAGAATGTGGCCGACTCGCTGTAGCGGCTGGCTTTGCTGCCGTAGCCTTTGACCGAATTGCTGTACTCGCAATAATCGATGAAGTAGCTGCACATCTCTTTGTTGTTGGGATCGAACGTTCCCTGGTTCTTCTTCTTGAACAGCTTCTCCGCGAGTTCGGTGACTTCCACGCGCCTGTGCGCGTTGGATATAATGGGCTTTTCCTGCGGCTCTTTCTCTTCATTGTCGATGGTGGCCAGGCAGCGGCTCGCGATGTTTGACTTGAGCCACTTGAAGGAGAATTCCTGGATACTTTGCAGCGCGCAGCCGAAGAGGTAACACATGAGGCAGGCTACGATTGCCTTTTCAATGTCTTTTTCCAGGCCGAGCTTCAAATAGAAGATATCGGGAGCGTACCGGTCCAGGATAGGGGAGATTCCGTACAGCAGCACGGAGCCTGATATGATGACGTTAAAGAAACCGACGATACTCAGCTTATCTATAATACCTGCAGCTAATTTGTCCATATTAGATCCTTACCCTTTAATCAACTGATGAGCCGGGGGCCATCGCTATTTTGGTGTAATATATGGATTATTATACATATATTCTGCAGAGTGTCAAAAGAAACGATAATTATTGTTGCCATACAGGGGTCAGACCCCTTTGCTGAAAAATTGCTGGAGAGAAAACGGATTCCAGATGAGGCTGCGAAGAGATACCAAATCAAAGAAGAGAAATGAGCGCAATGGAATTATAAAGCGGTCCCAAACAGCGTTAAGGAATGAAATCCATTTAGCGTGTATTGCGCGTTGACGGTAAGTATAATATGTTTGTAGGAAGATGCATTAAGGGAGTGAAAAATGGGCAGAAGCCGAGGAAAAGCAGGCCGGCGCAAGGAATGTGAGGGTTATGATCAGGAAAACAGCAGGAAGTAAATCTGTAGTAAAGAAAACTTCGGTAAAGAAGGATCCGGTAAAGAAAGCTTCAATAAAGAAAGCTTCGGTGAACAAGACTGATGCAGGGAGCAGCGAAACCGCAAAAAGCAAAGTTTCGAAGCTGTCAGCGGCTTCCGACAGCGGGCGGCTTCAGGTCATATTTAAAAAGAGCGGTTTTGCGGTGGACCGCGCGGCCGGAAAGCCAAAGGATCCTTATGAGAAGTCGCTGCAGGAGCGTCTGTGCAAAGAGCCATTTAAGACGGTATTTGACATGGGATTTGAGCCCAAAAGAGCACAGGATACTGCGTCAGTCGCGTTTCTTCGTCAGGTGGCGGGGGCTTTTGTCAAGGCGCTCACGGATATTCCTGAGTTGGAGATCGCCAGAGAGGAAGCGGTGGTGCGCCCGTCAGAGGAACTCTGTGAAGAGCTTCTTCTGTCGGTGCCGTTCGGGATCGGAACGGAATATATTACGGCCGCATGGGTCGATGGAATTTTCCGAAAACTGAAGGAGGTCTTTGCCTCCGAAATTGCAGCTTATGAGGGGACGGTGCAACTGTATCTGACGGAGAAGAGCCAGCAGCTGCGCGTTCCCGAGCGCATATTCTTTCACCTTGTTGAGAATAAGCAGGATGAAGGCAGGTATCCTTTTGCGTTCCTTGCAACTTATGCTACCCGGGACAGCCAGGGGATGGTGCGGCATATGCCGCTTTCCTATGCGCTGACGGAATACGAACATGAGCGCGGGAAGCTTGTCGAGCTTCTCTCCTGTTTGAACGGTGCGGCGGAAGCGTCTGCGCTGATCGGTGATTTCATGGAATCGGGAGAGCTCTTTCACCCTCTTGGACTGACTGCGGCGGAAGCGTACGCGTTTCTCAGGGATGCGGAGGCCATAGAAGCCGCCGGCATTCTGTGCAGGGTCCCGAACTGGTGGAAGCGTGGCAGCGGGCAGGTTGCCATGCAGGTCAGGCTGGGGGAAGAGAAGCCCTCGATGCTGGGTTTTGACGCGCTAGTCTCCATGAAGCCGGAACTGACTGTTGACGGAGTCGCCCTCACGGGCGCGGAGATCAGAAAACTCCTTGCACAGACAGAGGGATTGGCACTGCTTAAGGGCAAATGGGTCGTTGTGGATCACGCCCGGCTCAGGGCACTGCTCGCTTCCATGGAGAAGTACGAGGGATCCGTGACACTTTTGGAGGCGCTCCGCATGGAGACGGGTATTGGCGAAACGCAGGACATTGACATCGGACCGCTTGTGACTAACGGAAAATGGCTCGGGACGATGTTCGCAAAGCTGCGGCAGCCGGCGGGAATGCGCGGCCGCCGTGTTCCGGCAACAGTAAAAGCCACTCTTCGTCCCTATCAGAAGACGGGATTTCACTGGCTCTCCTACATGCAGGAAATGGGGTTTGGAGCGTGCCTGGCAGATGATATGGGCCTTGGCAAAACATTGCAGGTCCTCACGTGGCTTGATGATATGCGGAGGTCTGATCCGGAGACACGGGTGCTGCTGATTGTTCCGGCTTCGCTCCTGGGAAATTGGAAGAAGGAGGCGGAGCGCTTTACACCTGCCATAGAGGTGCAGATTCTGCACGGGATGACCTCAGCGGCAATGAAAGAGCTGGCGTCTTCGCCGCCCTTTCTTACCATCACGACCTACGGAATGGTGAGCAGGCTGGCTGCACTGCAGGAGCGGCGTTGGAGCGCCGTAATCCTTGACGAGGCGCAAGCCATCAAGAATCCGGGAACAAAGCAGACCCGGGCCATTAAAAAACTGCAGGCAGACCAGCGCGTTGCCATGACCGGCACGCCGATTGAAAATGACCTGACGAATCTGTGGTCGCTGTTTGATTTTTTGAACAAGGGGCTGCTTGGGAGCTCGGATGAGTTCAACCTATTTGCCAAGCAATTGGAGAAGAACCCGGAAGGCTACCAAAAACTTAAGAATATGGTCTCACCCTTCATTTTGCGCCGCGTCAAGACGGACAAGTCCATCATTGCGGATCTTCCGGACAAGCTGGAAACCATTGACTATACGGATCTGTCAGCAAAGCAGATCGTGCTCTACCGCAAGCAGGTAAGCGAGCTGGAGAAGGCAATTTCGGAAGCGGAAGGAATGCAGCGCCGCGGGATTGTTCTTTCTGCCATCACCAAGCTCAAGCAGATCTGTAACCACCCGGATCAGTTCCTGGGACAGGAGACTTACGACCCGAAGGAGAGCGGCAAATTTGCCATGCTTCGCGAGATCTGTGAGACCATCTACGAAAAGAGAGAGCGTGTCCTTGTATTTACGCAATACAGAGAGATTACGGAGCATTTGGCGGAATTTCTGGAACAGATCTTTCATGCCAAGGGACTCGTTCTGCATGGCGGGACGAGAGTGAAGCGCCGGCAGGAGATGGCGGAAGCATTTAATGGCGAGGATTACGTTCCTTTTATGGTTCTTTCTGTCAAGGCCGGCGGGACCGGGCTCAATCTGACCGGGGCCAATCATGTCATCCATTTTGACCGCTGGTGGAATCCGGCCGTCGAGAATCAGGCGACGGACCGCGCTTTCAGAATCGGCCAGACCAAAGATGTTGTGGTTCACAAAATGGTATGTACGGGGACAATCGAGGAGCGCATCGATACTTTGATCAGCAGCAAGAAGGAACTGTCGGAGAATGTGATCGGTGCCGGAGGAGAGACCTGGATCACAGAGCTGGGGGATAAGGAGCTTATGGAGCTTCTGAGGCTGAAAGAGTGAATAATCGCTCTGATGAGCCGATTATTCACTCACGAGGTTTGTGCCAGAGCGTCACAAACCTCGATGATCGCATCGGCGAATTTGATATTCGCCTCGCGTTCCGTCGCTGACGCTCCGGAATGAGAGGTAAATATGAGAATGGTCTGAGCAAAAGCAGGCGGGAAGATCCGAGGTAAATTAGATGGGCAGATATTGGAATACATATACAAGTTTTTCGCAGCCGGCAGTGGAGGTTCTGCGCCGGAAAGCACAGGAAAGTGTTCGGGATGCACAGAAAAAAGGACGGGATTACGAGCCCGTCATACCGCACAGAGGAAGCAGACAGATCTGCGAAAGCTGGTGGGGACAGGCGTGGTGCGCTAATCTTGAACAGTACGCCGATTACGCGAGCAGGCTGGAGCGGGGGAGGCGCTATTTTCGCTCCGGTACAGTGGTGGATCTGAAGATTCGCGGCGGACGTGTCGAGGCGCGCGTGCAGGGAAGCCGAAAGGTGCCCTATAAAGTGGACATTCGAATCAGTCCCCTGTCAGAGGAAAAGTGTCAGGAGATCATAGCCCGCTGCGGGCGTAAAATACAGACGATCGACAAGCTGATAAACGGAGAATTTCCTGATGAACTCCGGGATCTGTTCACGGGAGAGAACGGACTGTTTCCATCTCCGCGTGAGATCAGTTTTAACTGCAGCTGTCCGGATTGGGCACTGATGTGCAAACATGTTGCGGCAGCTATGTACGGGATCGGAGTCCGCTTTGATGAAAATCCGTTTTATTTCTTCCACCTGAGGGGGATAGACGTCGACCGCTTCATCGACGTAGCTCTTGAGAACAAGGTGGAGAGTATGCTCAGGAACGCCGAACAGCCGAGCGAGAGGATCCTTCGAGAGACGGATCTGACGGGGCTGTTTGGGGTATTGTGAGCTAATTCAAGAAGGAGTGTTGAAAAATGATATATACGATCAAAAGTGAACTGGTTGGCGGAATGCATATGCCTGAGCAGGAAGTAATCCGTACGATACGGATCGGAGGATCCGCATCTTTAGATGATCTGTGCGAGGTTATGCTGCGGTCTCTGGATTTTGACAGGGACCATATGTATCAGTTCTGTATGGATAATAATGCACACTCACGAAATGCTTTTATTTCCGGCTCTGACAGGGGAGGCAAGGCATCAACAAAGGAAAAGCTTTACAAGCTCGGTCTAAAGACAGGGAAGAAGTTTCTGTTTATCTATGATTTTGGAGATGAATGGATGTTTCAGATGGAAGTGCTGGAGGTAGAAAACAAGTCCGGCAATATTCGGACGGAGGTGGTGGAGTCAATTGGCGCGGCAGAGCAGTATCCTGATTGGGAGGACGAAGAGAACAATGCCCCGGGTAAGAAAAAGAGCAGATCCGGAAGGCAGTACGGACCCGGAGTTGATGTGTTGGAAGGGCTTCTTAAGGACGAGGACGAATTGGATTTCTCGGAGGAATATTTTGACGAGGACTACGAAGTGATTGGGGAGGAGTCAAACCCTCGTCTTGGAAGGCTCGTATTGCGGATCACGGAGCATCAGATAGAGACGAAGAGCCCGGCGTTTGTAGAGAAAGCCTATATTGAGCTGCAGAAAAAGGGATATATCAGAAAACTGGCAAAGGTGAAGCTCGCGATGGCGCTTCTAAACGAGATTTTCGAGATCTTGAAATACAACAAACCGCACAGCGAGGAGAGATATCGTTTATTTGTTGAAGAGGCGGTTCTGGAGGAGTTTGACGAAGACAGTGTGAACGACCTCGAGACCGGGAGAGAACGTACTATTTCAGATCTGTTGTATGAGTTTGAAGAACTGATCATGGAGGAAAATGCGTCTGACGAAGCTGCCGATGCCTTCTTGAAGGTCTGGCCTAAGCTGAAGGCGTATATCGATGACAACTACACGCGGGAGACGGAGGACGGGCTGCAGCGCCTTACGCTTGGTCAGATCGATGAGAGAACGGATTATCGTATGGATATCTATAACTCCGTGACGGACGCGGATATGGCTTTTCTTAATGCGGGGCGATATGAGGAAGGAGTGCGTGTTTTGGGGGAGATCCTTCAGACATTCGCATGGGAAAAAGACGAAGACGCTTCTATACGGGGAGGCATCGGTGAGTGTCTGGAGCGCTTGGGCAAGACAGAGGAGGCGGACAAGTGGTTTCATAACTGGCTTTCTGAGAGACCCAAGGATCCGCATTGCGGCAATTATTACGTGCAGGTGCTGATGGACCGGGGGAATCAGGAGAAGGCCGGGCAGATCCTCGAGGATTGTCTTCCGGACGGGCTGCCGGCAGAAGAGCGATACGAAGATATTTACATACGGGCAGAGGCGTATTACTCTGCAAAAGGCGATCAGGTAAAGGCAAAGGTATTTACCGGACTGAGTGAAAAAATCAAGGAATTATATCTGGGAGAATACAGTGAAGGTGATTTCGAGGGAGGAGAAATCCGCTTTGGAGGAATCTTCGACCCGGAACACCCTTCTTATATCGGAAATCTGAAGCATGCGCCGACCGTGGTCAACGCTGCGAAAATATATCCGAATGACCCTTGTCCGTGCGGTTCAGGCAAGAAGTACAAAAAGTGCTGTGGGAAAAACAAGTGAGGGAGTTGTGTGATATGTGGAATATGAAGAAGGAGCGCTGCGGCGCTCCTTCTGTATTTGGTGGCAATACGCATTCATTTAGAAACTTCTTTGAGAATTCTTCCGAGAGCCCCTGATGTATTACCAAAACGGATCCTCATCCTCATACAGTCTGGATAATGTTGTGAAATTCTTCCAGTGTGATGTCGGCAGAGACACGGATATGGCGGTAGCAGCCGGTATACGGGGAGACGCTGATCACGTATGCTCGCCGATTCTTCCCAGTTACGACAGCACAAACGCAATATCCTCCAGCTTCGCGCTTGTGACGGAGCCGTCGTCATCGGAGATGACCTGCCGTATGACTTCTTTCTTGATATCCTGCAGCTCGACTACGCGCTGTTCGATGCTACCCTCGGCGATGAGCTTGATGACTTCGACGTTCTTGGTCTGGCCGATCCGGTGCGTGCGGTCTGAAGCCTGGTTTTCAGCGGCGACGTTCCACCAGGGATCCAGGTGGATCACTGTGTCGGCGCCGGTGAGGTTCAGGCCGGTCCCGCCGGCCTTGAGGGAGATCAGAAAGACATCCGTGCCGCTTCCGTTGTTGAAGGAATCCATCATATCCATGCGGTCCTGCGCAGGGGTGCTTCCGCTCAGGAAATACACGGGGATACTCTTTTTTGCAAGCATAGCCTCGACTGCCTCGAGTGCCTTTACGAACTGCGAGAAGATCAGGATCCGGTGGCCCTGCTCCAGGTACTCGGTAATGAGGTCTGAAAGAAGGCCCATCTTGCCGCTGCCGCCGGTATAGCCGTCGAGGAACATGCCGGGGTCCACACAGACCTGACGCAGGCGCGTGAGGTAGGGGAGGAGGTCGAAGGCCTTGCCGCCGCTTTCCAGCGCTTTCTGCGCCTCGAGGCGCATGGACTCGTAGACCTTGTGCTGTCCGCTGGTCATTTCCGCAGACAGGATCCGCTCATACTTGGGCGGAAGATCTTCGAGGACATCTTCTTTGACACGCCGCAGGATAAAGGGAGCGACCTTCCTGGCGATCGCATCCGGGGAGGCATCTCTGAATTTGCTCAGCTCGTCCAGATACCCCGGCATTGTATAGTCAAAGATGCTCCAGAGATCGATGATGCTGTTCTCGATCGGCGTTCCGGTCAGGGCAAAGCGGTGGAGGACATCCAGTTCTTTGACAGACTGGGTCTTCCTGGCGTGGACGTTCTTGATGTACTGGGCTTCGTCGAGGATCCCATAGCAGAACTGGCCAGTGTATTTGGCGATGTCATTGCGCAGGGAGTCGTAGGAAGTGATATAGACCCACTTCTTTCGGTAATCGATGGAGGCGATGACCTCACTTCTGCGGCTTTCCGGTCCGTAGATAGCAGTCACGCCGGTAGTACCGTCAAATTTCGCGAATTCGCTGACCCAGTTGAGCACAAGGCTCTTGGGACAGACGACCAGACTGGGCTTTCGGCTCCTGTCCGCCTTGATCAGGGCGATCACCTGGATCGTCTTGCCAAGGCCCATGTCATCAGCGAGAATGCCGCCCATGCTGTATTTTGCCAGAACGGACATCCACTTGAAGCCCTCCTCCTGGTACTCGCGCAGAGTTCCGGTCAGGGCAGGCGGTGTGATATCCGCCTCCTTAAAGGAGCGGATCTCCTCGATCATGTCGCGCAGATACTTGTCCACGCGGCAGCTCTTTTGGTGGGAAAAGGCCTTGATGGCGGTGATGAAGGAGACCTTTTTCTTCTTGTACAGGTCCTTCGGATCCATGCCAAAATCCTGAATGGCGTCGCCAAGGTCCCGTGCCGCTTCGCTGTCCAGATCGATGATGCGGTCGCCGTCCAGCATGATGTACTTCTTCTTCCTGCGAAGGCCGGCGGCGATCTTCTCGAGCTCGGCCTCGCTGTACTCGCTCTTCTCCAGGAAAACGCTGACGATATTGTTGTTGTAGGCAACGCGGATCACGGGTTTTCCGACTGATTTCAGCTCCTTCTTCTGCAGCTCCTCGGACAGGTAGACGTTGGTCAGGCTCTTCATCCGGCCAAAATCCAGCTTGAAGAAGGCAAGGACGTGCGCGTCGTCGGTGAGGACCTTGGTGCCGTTCGGCTTATCAATAAATCCCAGGGACGTGAGGTAATTGTCCAATAGCTCCAGTTTCGCGAGATCGAGCCGGCTTGTGAGCGCGTCGGCCGGGATCTCCTGTCCGTCTCTGAGGATCACAGTCCTTACCGTGATGGCCGACTTCTCAAGGTCAAAATAGGTGTTCAGCCGGAGCTTACTCCGCTCAAACTCAGGTCTAACTGCCTGGTCCACGTCGATCATCTCAAAGAAGCGGGCATAAATGTTTTTCTGGAAATCTCGCAGGATCGGCTTGACGCTGACGGAAGGGTTTCTGTAGGCGAGGTCGATGAGGCCGATCTCGTCGGCGCTGCCTGCCACACGGTCCATGACGCAGGGGGCGTCCGGCAGTGATGTGCCGTCGGAGGTCTGTGCGCCGCCGGCTTTTCGCACACTGTTATGCCACGTGCCATTTGCCCGCGCTGCACCGTCTGCCAGCTTTGTGTCGTCTGCCCGCTTTGTGCCGTCCGGCTGCCGCGTCAGAAGATAGCCCTTCCCGATAAGGTTTAGAAATTCCTGCTCCGAGCGGTCAATGTCCGTGGAGAGCACGTACCGGCCGGAGACCTTAAGGCGTACCTCGCGTGTTTCCATCCGAAGGAGGCAGGGGGCATCATTGTAGAGGATGCTCCTGCCGGAAAGCAGTTCCAGAAGTCCGGAGAGAAGACTGTCATTGATGGTAATATAGCGCTTGTTGTTCTTGTCGGACCGGCGGCCCTTAGTATAGCGGGCCGTCAGGAGGAGCCGGATCGCGGCTGCGTCGTTTTCTTCCAGATTGTCGGTATCGTGCGTCAGGATCAGGTCTTTGCCGTACTCGGTGGTCTGCCCGGCCTTAAATGCTTTGAGGAACTCGAGGGCGTCCTTGACGACATACTTTCTGGTATTGCCGATCCGGAAGGCGAGCGCGTTGGACCCGTCTTCCCGGTATACGAGCCAGTCGATCTCGGCTTTTTGGGACTGTGCGAGCAGTATTTTGCCACTGTCCGAGAAGGAATCACAGAGCTGTCTGTATTCGGAGGCGAACTGCTTGTGCTTCTTCTCAAAGAGGAAGGCATCCACCGCGTCCTGGTTTTTCTCGAGGGCGGCCTGGTATTCGCGCTCCCGGCCGCGGAGGCAGACCTCGCGGATCAGGGAAGTGGCGTAGACGGAGTCCAGGCGCGTGGGTAGCGCGGCTGCCGCGCGCGGATTCGGAACGGACGGCTGCGATGCTGCGGCTGCCCTGCCCGGATTCAGAACGGACGGCTGCGATGCTGCGGCGACAGGGGCTGAAGCGGCTGCCGGCGCAGTCCCGATGCTCATATGAGAATATCGGGTGGGGATGTTATAGAGTTTTCCATCCTCTTCCCTGACGGAAAGCAGGATCTCATCCGCCTCCGGATTCACGATCGTGAAATCGCAGTGGAATTTCGAGTTTTCGTTGACAAACGTATATCTGCAGTCGAAGTAGGAGGTCAGTTCTCGCCCGGGGTCCCCTTCTGCCGCTATATAGTTCCCTTTGATATTCAGAGTGTCAAGCACATAGACCAGCAGCAGGCGGTTGTCGGCGAGGCAGAGCGTCTCCTCGACAATGGCGTTTTTGAGCGCAGTATCCCTGCGATTTGTTATACGTTCCATCGAGCGGAGGATAAACGCACCTTTTACGCGGTCGTCGGCATCGCGCAGGATGTGGTCCATGATATGGCAGAAATTGGCCTTTGACAGAGGAATATTGTTGATCACTTTCTGCCGGTCTGTAGGAGAGAGTTTGTGAAGCTCCTCCATGGAGATGGTGAGATTTCGCAGACCCTGGTAGAAATCGGCGACTTCTTCGGCGGGAATCCTGGCGGCAAGCAGGCGAAAAACCGCGACGGCTTCCTTGTCACCGCTTAAAAGATCAAGTTTTGCGGCAGCGGCCTTGAGGTCCTTCAGGTAATCGGCCGGCAGCGCGGCGATCTCTTTGAGGTAGGGCAGATCGCATTTCTCGAGTTTGGACTTTCCTCTTGCAAAATACCGAAGAAGACGCGGAAGATCCATGCGGTACTTCAGAAGAAATTCTTTGTAAGTGTCCTCGCTGTAATTGTCTTTTGATAACTCTTTAATATTTGTGTTATAGCTCTTAAGGACTCTCTTAAATGAGGTGCGGTTGGAGCGGTGCTGCCTGCCTTCATACTCTTCGGGATCGGCATAGGAGCCCGGCTCAAGTACGGCCTTGCGGTAACCGGGATCGTCGAATAGAGCCGTGAGAAGGTATCCGTAGCTGTCCTCCAGAAACCGGGAATCATAGTCGTAATAGGGCTTCAGGTCCAGAAGAAAGTTATGAAAGCGCCTGTAGTAGTCACCGCTGTGAGCGGAGTCGACAAGCCGAATGATCGCGAGGATCGATTCGACAAGATCCGTGCTAAGCTCGCCCTCGGTGTGGGATCCGACCGCGGAGCGAAGTTCCGGATCTAAAAACAGGGACTTATCGACAGGATGGTCGGTGATGACATAAGAATGTATCAGCCCATTGATTCTGTCATTCAAAATCCTGCCGGCAGCCAGGGGATGGATGCACCTTGGCTTGCCGCAGCTGCAGGATGTGGCGTAGGAGTACCTCTGCAGGGAGACAGTGATCGTAACCTTTTCGCTGCCGTGAGAGAGAACCGCTTGCAGGCTATTCTCCTTACCGCGGCTAAAAGTGCAGACTGCTTTTGCGGCGATAGTATCGGCAAGCCGAGTTTCCTTTGCATTGTAATAGTGCCCCCGTCCGCTGCCTTCCGCCAGAAGGTTATTCACGGAATTGTCCATATAGACATCTGAGGGACGCACATTTTCAAGTGTACCGTCTTCGAAGAAGCAGGGAGCCGAGTCAGTATTTGCGCTGAAATTGGATAGAATTCCAAAGCCGTGTTTGGAATCAAGCGCATAGCTCCATATTTTGGTGTGCAGCATAGGGTTTGCTCTTTCTATTATATTGGACTGCGCTGCAGCCGTATGCGGGGTGCGCGGTAGGATGCTTCTCATTAAAGCCGCCGTTCAGAGCTGCAGCCGCAGATAGTGTGGGGTGGGTATCTGCTATTCATTTTAGTATTTGCAGCAGGAATATGCTATCTGTTTTTCCATTTCAGGTGCATATACGGTATAATGAGATGTGTCAGAGGAACTGTCCTCGACCTTGGGGTCAGACCCTCTTAAGAAAATGTTGCGAAATGATACGGAAATGTTTCGGCAACTGCCGGCGCTCCCAATGCTTGTGAAGATTGACAGGGAGTATAGCCGGTGGTAAAATCCGTATAATAGTATTATTAGTGAAATGTGGGAGAAAGGTTGTTGGTATGTATATCAGGGACAGAATATTTCAGAAGCTGGAAGAGCTGAATATGACGCAGAAAGAATTCTCTGAGAAGACGGGAATTCCCCAGTCGACGATCAGTGATTGGCGAAAGAAAAAGACGAATCCTACAGCAGAGAAGATCATGATCATATGTAAGGTGCTTGATGTGACGCCGCAGTGGCTGCTGTCCGGCATAGAGGCACAGGGAGAACGTGGAAATCCGCAGAAATGGTTTGCAATTGATGCGGAAACAAGTGTAGGCAGGCTGGTTACGGAATTTAATCGAATGGATTCCGGCATGCAGGAAAGGCTTTTGGGATATGCGGAAGCGCTGGGGGTAATTTCGAAAAGGGAATAAGAGGCAGGTCTTGTGTCAGAATTGATGTTTTCTGAAAACAATTAATCCGTATATTAGTAAATATTTGTGATTAGACAGATTTGTTTTAGTGAAGAATCCGTATAGTAGGATTATTCACAAATGCGTTAAGCGAGGAATGAACCGGGGTAAAAGACAATTTGAAACGACGGAGCAGTTGAAGATGGACGGGATAAGAATGAATGAAGACGCAGTAAAAGTCAGAACTGACGAGACAGAGGAAGCTGGGATTGCTGTCATAAATGAATCAGCCATCCGGGACAGGATCTATATTGTCCGGGGAGTCCGGGTAATGCTGGATTTTGAACTGGCGGAAATATATGGCTATACAACAAAGGCATTCAATCAGCAGGTTAAGCGCAATGCAGATAAATTTGACCCAGACTTTATGTTCCGGCTGACAAAAGCGGAGATTGAAGAATTATCGAGGTCACAAAATGTTACCTCGATCCAAACGCAGGGTATGAAGGGCGGACGGGCATATCTTCCCAATGCTTTTACAGAGTCTGGGATCTATATGCTAATGACAGTTCTTAAGGGAAAATTAGCGATTAGTCAAAGCAAGGCACTGATCCGAACTTTCCGTGCGATGAAGGATTACATCGTACAGAACCAGTCTCTGTTGGGACAGCGTGATTACCTGCACTTATCCATGCAGGTCTCCGACACACAGCAGGAAGTGCAGAGCATAAAGTCTCAGCTGATCGATCATGGAGACAGGCTGAGCGATTTATTCAATCAGATGCAGCAGACAGTAAAACGGTCCGAGATATCCCCTTATATGCTGGATTTCAGTCGGGAAGAGGACAAAAAGGAATATCTGATTCTTAACGGCCAGCCGGCGAAAGCGGATGAAACTTATATGGATATATACAGAAAGGCAAGAAAGACAGTATTTATAATCGACAATTACATAGGCATAAAGACACTGCGTCTTCTAAGAAGTGTCGCTCCCGGGGTATCTGTGATCATCTTCAGTGACAATCTCGGTAAAATGCATCTCAGTGATTATAGAGACTTTCAAATAGAATATCCGTCCATTCCGGTAACATTTCGAAGAACAGGAAGGACGACCCACGACAGGTTCATTGTCCTTGATTACGGCCTGCCGGATGAAAAGATGTTCCACTGCGGCGCATCTTCGAAAGATGCCGGAGTCAGCCTGATGACTGCTATCACGGAACTGACAGATGAAGATTTTAAAAATTCATACAGAGAAGTTGTTAAAAAGTATATGGTAAATCCTCCTCTTGTACTCCGATGAACAGATACATCAGGCGGGAGATATATCCGGAAAGGAACGGATGCCAAGAAAGAAACGGATCTGGTATCCCGGCGCGGCTTATCATGTGATGAGCCGGGGGAACAGGAGAACAGCGATATACAAAGACGAAGCGGATTATTGTCATTTCCTGGACATTATAAAAATGACCATGAAGGAATATGCATTCCGGGTCCACTCAATATGCATGATGACAAATCATTTCCATATGGAAATAGAGACGGCGGATGTAGAGCTGTGGTGGATCATGCAGCCCTTCGGGCCTGACTATGTTCCCACGGAGCTCGACTGGTGGTGGAAGGATGAACCGCTGATCAACTGCCCGGACAGGAGAGTCGGGGTAATCGGAGCCAGGCGCTGCACGCGGGAAGATAAGGAAAAGTGTATTAACCGCGTAAAACGCATTGGAGAAGATAACCCGGGCGCGATCATCATCAGCGGCGGCGCCAAGGGGATAGACGGGTACGCCCACACTGCCGCGATCAAGAATGGCCTGAGGACCATCGCCTTTGTCGGCACCGGTCCTGACTTGTGCTATCCCAGAGAACACACTGAACTCTTTGAGCAGATTGGCGAGCACGGCATGATCCTCTCCGAATACCCACCGGGCACTGCCGCATACCCTTCTCATTTTCCGAGAAGGAACCGGCTGATCGCCGCCTGGTCACATGAGATGTACGTGATCGGCGCGGGGCGCAACAGCGGGACGCGGTCAACGGTGCAATACTTTCATGAGTATCACAAGGAGAAGAGACGATGACGAAGAGATCTTCATCAGTATTGAAGAAGATTCTGATTATAACATTGATTGTCGCAGCAATGATGACATTGGCGTTTGTGCGGGGACGGATACTGGTGACCCGGTATTATTCTGTGCCCGGCCATTCTCCCGGAGGATTAAGGATTGTCGGCCTCGCTGATCTGCACGGAGAAATGGTGGGAGAGAAGCAGGATCGCATAGCCCAGAAAGTGCGGGAGGCTGATTCGGACTTTATAGTTTACCTGAGAGATATCGTAGCAGGACAATATAGAGATGTCACTATGGAATAGAGCCTGCAATCAGTGTTATAATTGGTAAGGAACAAAAGAATAAATGTATTGGATGCTTACAGGAAGGAGATGAAGATTATGGGAACCGGCGTCAAGAAAGAACCGGTAATTCTGAAATCCGGAAGGAAAGTAACTGTAGCAAAAAAGAACTATTCGTCAAAAGGACTTGTACAGTCTGGCGTTATATCTAGTCGTGACTATGAAATGGATAACCGGGCAACCATTGCTGTTAGTATGGCTATAAAAAAAGCAAAAGTATTAGGAAAACCAATCGCTAAATATGACAGGGTAACCGGAATGACATATTTGGAATATATAGACGGACGGAGAGAGATCATTGAGTGAAATTCGAAAGCCAATGGTTCTTGTATTTGCTGGCCCGAACGGATCGGGGAAAAGTACTATTACAGAATGGTTTAATGTGGTAGGAAAATATACAAATGCGGACGACATGGTGCGGACAAGTTTTCTTAGTAATGAGGAGGCAACTAAACGTGCAGATGATTTGAGGTATGAATCAATCCGAAAGCGTGAAGATTTTACATTTGAAACTGTACTTTCTTCAGACTACAAGATCCGGATTCTGAAGACAGCAAAAGAAGCCGGGTATTTCATCAAATGCGTCTTTGTACTGACTACAAGTGCAAATCTTAATGTGGCTAGAGTTAAATCGAGAGTAGCGCAGTTCGTCAAGATGGATCCAGATTCCAGAATAGATGCAGCATACGCAAGAAAAGAGTTCGGCGATAAGAAACCATCTCTTGTAGATTATATGTTGTGGACCGCAAAGTTTGTAACTCACTCTGATGTGATTGAATGGTGAGAATGATTTTTGTGCAGGAATAGTTCTTTTCCAATTGTGCTACGGCCACATCTGTGACCGCAAGAAAGAGGCACCGGGCAAGCATTTCCGCTTGCCCCCTCAATTCCCTTATACTATAATATTCCCAAAGTCACAAGACTCACATGGATGGCATACCGGCTTTTACTGTGTGTATATGATCCTGGTTGTTGGTTTTGCAGAGCAAGGCCAATGGGCAGAGAGATAGCATACAAGAAAATACGGGAAATGGAATCGATGGGAAGACCGATAGAACAGATTTACTGTGGCAGGAGCGGCAGTGTGCGCTATGGCCGGAGTAGGTGTGTTTGTGGTAGAAACAGAAGATTCCTCATTATGCCTCCATGATATCTGCAGTACTAATTGTCTGAGAGAAAATGGAGGTTTTATTATGCACAAAAATAAGAGATGGCCCGAGAACTGCGTTTGGCCGGAGCCGGTATGGGACGGCGAAGGCGTGGCGTGGGAAGAAGACGATGTAGATCCTATGCTGCTCGACGAGGACGGGCGGGAGCTGCTTGAGATTAAGGAATATTTTGACACGCTTGTGGAAGAAGGGCGGCTCCATGAGGACTACAGCTTGAATGAGTACTACGAAGAGGATGATGAGCCGGGCGAGTCTGATGACGAGGAGGAGCCGGAAGAGTTTGTGCCGGAGATCGGGGAGGACTACTGGGACGACGGATTTAATCTTGTTGCGTGGCAGGATGACTTCTCTCATCATGTGGGTCAGCTCAAAATAGAGCCGCGCGGCGCTGGTGAGGATCCGGTGGCCATTGTTCACAGAGTGATTGATTATGAATTCGTGAACGAGAACCTGCTCCGGCAGGCGTTTACCAGGCGGGCTTTCGCGGTCCAGTACGGGATCGAAGGGTGCAGTGAGGAGCTGGAGTTTCTGGGAGATTCTGTTCTGAACCATATTGTGACGAGAGAGATCGTCGGCCAACTCATGGACGTCGATACGGCGCGGACGGAAGCCCCTTTCCGGGCGATGCGCAGAGAATATGACGAGGGAGTGCTCAGCAGGATCCGGTCGCAGTATGTCTGTAAAGAATATCTTGCGCAGAGGGCGCAGGAGCTGGGCCTGGATCAGTTCATCCTGTACGGGAGCGGAGAAGCGCCGACGGAGAGCAGCCGGGAGGATATGATGGAGGCGCTTATCGGCGCCGTCGCAGTGGACAGCAGCTGGGACACAAAGGCACTTGAGCGTGTCGTTGACAACCTGCTCTGCGTGCAGCTGACCTATCCGGACAGATTCCTGAAAGAGACACATTATGACCTGTTAGGCGCATGGCATCAGAAGCGCTTCGGGTGCATGCCGTCCTACGAGGTGTATGACCTCGGCAAAAGAGGATTTGGCTGTACGATTCGTTTCCGGGTGCCGGAGAATGATAAGGGGATACAGACAAGCCAGCGGATCGATGTCGATGCAGGCACACGCAGCAAGGCACGCGAGGAAGCGGCATTTATGGCATACGGATTTATTCGTAATCATGGCTTGTGGATAAACCTGAAGGATGCCGGGCTGGTTCCGAGCCTTGAGCACAGCATTAACCAGCTGCAGGAGCTCTACCAGAAGAAGTACTTGGACGAAGCGCCGAAATATGAGTTTGAACAGTGGCAGGGTGATGAATGGAACTGTGATTGTGTATGCGGCGGCGTTAATGGGTATGGGCGCGGCCTGGGGAAGACGCAGGCAAAAAAGAGAGCTGCCTATATGGTCCTGATTCGGCTCCTGCAGTCGGCGGGGATCTGTGAGAAGAGCTGGGAAGAAGAGATGTGGAAGAACACAGGCATATTCTGAGAAAGGTGACCGGTACCGGGACTGGATACAGGATAGCCTTTCTGAATGGCACTTGCGTAGCAGCAGGCGGAAATGATTTGAGAATAGATTGATGAGTGATGTGAGAGAACGGGGCTGATCACCCCGTTCTGTTCATTGCTTTACTCAAACGGATCCTCTTCTTCATCGTCATAGTAGTCATCTTCGTCGTCGAAAAAGTAATCGGGGTACTGTTCCGGCGCAGCGCCTTTGGAACGCAGAATCTGATATCCGGTCGTGTTTTCCGTTATAGCGCGCAGGATGCGGCACTCAAAGCACCACTCGTCTCCGAAGTCAAAGAGGTAGAGGAATTTTTTGCCCTTAAAGAGTGCGATGTCGCGGAGACGATAGTTCGCTGCGCTTCGCCCCTCCCTATTATCAGGGCTGAAGTAGGCGTCCCAGTGGCTCCAGGCTCTGTCATCCATGAAAAAGGCGTAGAGGTGGTCGTTATCGAACTTAAATACATCCTGGATAATGTTGTGAAGCTCTTCCAGGGTTATGTCAGCGCAGACGCGGATATGGCGGTAGCATCCGGTATAAGGGGATACGCTGATCACATAGGAAAGGGGTTCTTCTGCACGGGCAAGGCCTTTACCGGTCTTTTTGCTTTTACCGGTCTTTTCGTTGCGGGAGGTGCCTTTGCCTCGTTTGTTGTTCCCGCTTCCGCGGCTGTCTTGCCTAAGCCCA
>Ga0256407_10006314_pt1 | contig 18401 bp, 8 predicted proteins | sample RumenRJG_04DNA_FD_193489 | JGI IMG/M metagenome (GOLD analysis project Ga0256407, IMG submission 193489) | Bovine rumen microbial communities from Lethbridge, Alberta, Canada - RJG_04 | ecosystem: Host-associated > Mammals > Digestive system > Stomach > Rumen | place: Canada: Alberta | collected...
GAATAAAAACAATAAAAATTAGTTTTTTATCAATAATGATTTTTTGTGAATAAATAATAATAAAAAAATTTTTATTTTGTCTTCATTATAATTACTGTATTTTATACTATATTTAATCTAATCAAATAATATTTGAATAAATATAAAATTAACATCATCATCTAAATAAATAAATAATTTATAACATTTTATTATGTTTCATAAATATATACAATAAAAAAAAAAACTACTCAAATTTAAAGTTTTTTATTATATATTCTCTAATATCTTGAAAAGATAATCTTTTTTTTTCATCCAAATCAATCATTTTAATTACTAAATCTTGTAATTTATTAGAATAATTTCTCCTAATACTTCTTTTAACAATATTAATAATAATATTCATATTACAAATTTCTCTAATATCATTTAAAACATTAATAGAAAGAGTTAAAGCATAAATTAAACATAAACCAAGTGAATAAACATCACTTTTATAAGCATTATGTAAAACATCTTTTTTTCTATTTTTTAAACAATTATATAAAATAGGACTCATATATAATTCACTTCCTCTAATAGTACATTCTTCAATTTTAAATTTTAAATTTTTAGCTTCTCCAAAATCAGCAACTTTAAAAATATTATTTGAATAAATTAATATATTTTGTGGTTTAATATCTCGATGAGCTATTCCTTCTTTTTCTAAATAAAGTAAAGCATTTAATATTTGATTTAAAATTTTTATTATTTCAATTTCTGAATAATAATTTTTTTTTTGATATCTTTTTTTTATTTCATTATTCCAATCACTTAAAGCTAATTCCATTAAAACATAAATTGAATATGTTGTTGAATCTAAACATTTATATTCAATATTATATATTTTCATTATATTTTCATGTTTTTTAGAATATATTAATTCAAATTCTTTTTGAAATTGTTTTACTTCTTTTAAACCATTACAAATTATTTTTTTTAAAGCATATTGTTCATGTGTTAATTCATTTTCAATTAAATATATTTTTCCATATGAACCTTCACCAATTGGATTTTTAATTATATAATCTTCCATATTAAATAAGGGAATTGTTCCTTGTTTTATTATTAAATTTAATTGATCTGGAGATGTCATTAAATCAATATTTTCTTTTATTGAAGTACTTGCATATGAAAATTCATTTACTGTTATTTCTCTTATTGGAGGAATATTTAGTAAATTTTTATTAATTTTTTTATTTATTGGTTCTTGAATAATTAATATTGGTTTTTTATCTATTAAATCATTATTTTTATATTCATTTATATTATTTTTGTTTAATATTTCTTCATTTGTTTCATTTAAAGAATTTATTTGTTTTATATTATTTATTTTTTCAATTAATGATTTTTCATCTCTTGATTTTGATTTAATATTAAATTCACTTTTTTTAAAAGTAACTCTTTTAAGATTAGTAGATGTAGAATTGGAATTTTTATTATTATTATTAAATAAAGAAATATTTGTAATATCATTATTATTAAGATTATTTTTAAAATTATTCAAGTCATCATTTGAAAAATTAGACTGTGAATTACATTTCTTATGATTATATATTCTTTTATTAAAACTTCCTTTTCTAGATTTCCCATCTCTTTCTTCTAAAATTTCAATAAGAGTTTGATATTGTTTTTTTCCTTTATTATTACTAAAACTATTTTTATTATCTACTTTTTTAAAATTATTAATTTTATTATAACTATTATTTTTACTCATTTTATGATTATCATCAATATTTAAATCTTTAGAAATAGAATTTATATTTTTATTATTTTGATTAAAAAAACTAGATTGATTTCTATAAAAAGAATCATTTTCAATTGAATTATTCCTTTGATTATAAGATAAAATTTTAACACCTCCAGAACTACTTCTAATATTTATATTATTATAATTATTTTTATTAATTACTTTATCAAAATAACTATTATTATAAAATATTTTTCCATTAAAAGAAATTCTCTTTTCAGTTTTTCCTCTCAAACAAGGAAATTTATCATCAATTAAATTATCTTCTTTTTTTTCAAATAAAGTTCCCCAATAACCTTTTTTATTTCTAAAACGTATTTTACATAAAGGACAAGTCCAATAAAATTTATCAGAAAAATTCATAGCTTTACATTTAGAACAAACTATAATTTCTTTTTTATTTAAAATTCCTTTATATAATTCTCCATTACAACCATCTTTATGATAAAAATTTAATTCTTTAATATTATTAATTTTACAACAAGGTAATTCATTAGGATAAATTTTTTTTTTAAATAATAAAGCTAATTTAATTGATCTTTTAATAACTTGCATTTCCATAGGATTAAATATTTTAGCATTACTTTTAAATTCTTTTTTACAAATTCCACAATTCCAAATTATACTATTTGGTTTAGCTCTAAAACCACAATTTTTATTTATACAAATTAAATAATTTGAATTTAAATCTAAATATAATATATTTTTACATTTTAAACATTTCATAGTATCATTTATTATATTTGAACAATGATATTTTTCCCAAGTTGCTGGTAAAATATTTGGATTTTTATCTTTTGAAATATAACAAGAAAAATATTCAATTTTATCATAATTACAATATAATAATATTTTATTTGAAAAATAACATTTTTTACAATTAATACATATTAAATGAGTTATTATTTCTTTATTTTTTTCATCTGGAATTTCTATTAATTTTGAATTGGAATTTTCACATGAATGATATGCATATTCATCAGTGTTAATACAATGTTTTCTATATTGTTTTAGAAAATCAAATTTTTTTGGATTTTTTTCATATTCATTCCATGCTTTTGATAAAAAATTAAAATTTTTTATATATTTATCATTTATTATTTTTTCTGCTTCTAATAAAGAATTTTGAAATTTTTCTTCTGTTATTTCTTTATTTGAATATAATTCATTTAATATTATTTCTGATGTTGAATTTATTTCTGATAAAAAATCTTCTTTTGATTTTAGAAGAATATATGGTAATTCATCTTCAAATTCAGTGTTGAAAATTTCTATTATTTTATCATGGAGATTTATTCCATTTTTAGTATGAGATTTAAATTCATGTCTTGGTTTTGGAGGAAAATTTAAATTTTTATTATATGGAGAATTTAATCTTTTTGGTTTTATATTTAATAGATTATTATTTGATGTTGATAACATTTTTTAATTGTTTAGTTTTTAATTTTTAATTTAAATATTTAATTTAATTTAAAATTAATTATTTAATATTGTTTTATAATAATATGGAAAAAAATTTTATTTTCATAAAATTAGAAAAACCATTTTATTATTCTGGTGAATTAATAAAAGGAAATATTTATATAAATATAGAAGAAGAAATTATGGCAGGAATAGAGATTAAAATAAAAGGAAAACAAATATTAAAAGCAAATCCAGATTACATTATTACATATTCAACTGAGGAAAATGAAAAAGAAGAAACTACAAATTTTAAAATTAATGATATAAATAATAATAATAATAGCAATGATAAAGATTCAAATGAAGAAAAAAGTAATAATTCAAATGAAATACAGTCAGAAAATAAATATGAACAAGAAAAAGAAAAATCAAAAAAAGAAAAAGAAGAAATTGAAAAATCTAATTATCAATATTATGATAATAAAGAAATTTTTTATATTAAAAAACAAATTTCAAATGAAAATTTAAATATTGGACAATATATATTTCCATTTATATTTAAATTAAATCAAGAAATTCCAGGAACATGTATTTTATTAGAAAAAAATATATTTGCAGAAGTATATTATTCAATCAGAATAAAAATGGTAACATTAAATGGTAAAATAATAAAAAATAAAATCCCTTTAATTATAAGACAAAATGAGAATGATTTTAATTATAAACAAGAAAATACAATAACAAAACAATTTAATTCATCATGTTGTTGTAAAAATAGTAAAGTAATAATTAATTGTAAAATACCAAAAAAATATTTTGTAATTGGAGATAAAATAGATATTAAATATTATATGGATAATAAAAAAGGTAATATGGAAGGTGAATCAACAATAATAATTTTATATAAAACAATTATTTTACATCCTTATCAAAAAGATATGATAGAAATTCCTATTAAAATATTACAAAAACAAAATTATTCTAAAATTAAAATTAAAGAAGAATTTTCAACAAATTTTAATTTAGATTATGAAGGAAAAATAATTAATAAAGAATTATTAAATATGAGTAAAAATTATAAATTGATAAATAATATTAATTTAATGAAATATTTATGTTGTAGTTGTATAAATAATATTTTTTCAGTTCAATATGAATTTTATATTAAAACAAATTTAGTTAGTTGGACTTTAGATGAAATTGGAATCTTTATTTCTTCTATTTTTTATCCTCCAGATAATATTTCAGATTATTTAAAAGAAAAAATTATTCTTAATTTTGATGGTATCAATATGGAAATTACTAAAATAAATTTTAATGATTTTGAAAATTTTATTAAAGATGGAGAAATTAGTTTTGGTAATAATTTAAATAATAATAATAATTCTATAAATTTAAATGATTCTTCAAGGAAATTTAATGATGAAATATCTCAAAAAACTGAAAAAGAAATTAAAAGTAATTTTAATAATGTTAATTCATTTTCTGAAGAATCAAACAATTCTTTAAAAAATCATGATAATAATATTAAAAAAGAATTCAGCAAAGATTGGATTGATAAAGAAATAGATTTTAAAACATATGGTAATGAAAATTAAAATAAAAAATAATATTATAAGTAATGTAATTATTTTTGAAGGTATATTTTTTCTTTTTTACAATAAAAAATATATAATATTATATATTTAAATAATTAAGAGTTTTATAAAAATTTTTATTTTTATATGATTCAAAAATAAATATTTTAAATTCCAAAACACAAAAGTTTATTACCTAATTATTTGAATATATAATTCAAAATACCTCTCAAGGTAATAAAATAATTTTTAATTAAATTTTAAATTAATAAAGAGTAATACATATCAAGAAAATTTATTAGGATTTAATTCTGAACTTAAAAACATGAAACAATTCATATTATCAATTTTACATTTATCATTATCAATATCCAAATTATTTAAATAACAATCATAAGTAATTTCTTTCATCATTTCATTCCATTCATTAATACTTTTTTTACATTCATCACAATCATACTCAACATTATTATTACATATATTATTATTATCATTATAACTAATATTATTATTACTAATATTAATATTTTGAATATTAATTTTATTATTATTAATATTACAATTATTAATATTATTAATAATTTTATTGTTATTATTATTTTCATAACAATCTTTATCATGTATACTATCAATAGTTTCTTTTTCTATACTATTACAAATAGATAAATTAAAATTATTTAAATTATTATTTTTAAAATGTCTTTTATAATGAATTCTCATATTTCCTTTCTCAGCAAATTTTTTTTGACAATTTTGAAAAGGACATTGAAAAGGTTTTTCTTTAGTATGAGTTCTAATATGATCTATCAAAACGCTTTTTTTACCAAATTTTTTTCCACAGTTCTCACATTGATGTTTTCTATTAATATAAATATAATACTTACTTGACTTTCATATGAATAATATTAATATGTTCTTTTAAATGACCATTTGATTTATATGATTTATCACAAAAGTTACATTTAAATTTTTTTTTTATTTCATGTCTTGACATATGAGCTTTTAAATTTCCATTTTCATTAAATGATTTATTACAAATATTACATTTAAATGGTTTTATCCCAGTATGTGTTCTTATATGAACATTTAATCGAATATTTGAAGAATATTTTTTTTCACAATTTTCATAAGGACATTTAAATGGAAGAATCTTATTGTGAATTGATAATATGTGAGTTTTTAAATTACTTTTATTTGAAAAGAAATTTTCACATATTGGACATTGGACTTTTTTTTTTAGTTTGTTTGAATTTTTTTCATTTGATGGGAATAATATTTGTTCTGAAGACATTTTTTTTTTATTTATTGTTGTTAATTATGTATTAATTTATTAGATTAAATAAAATTAAAATATTATTATCTTTTATGAAAAATTATTATTTGTTCTTTTTTATATTTATAAAAGATTTTTTTTAAATAATTTATTATTTTTAAAATTATATTTATAATTTTAAATAAATTTATATTTTAATATTAAAAAAAATTTAAAAATTATTTTCAATTAAACTCATAATTTGTGTCATAAATTCTTCAGTTGTTAAAATATTTTTTGAAAAATCTTCCAATATATCTTCTGTAAATTCTTTAATATTATTAAGATTTTGAATAGAAATTAATATTTGAAAAATATAATTATAATGATTTTGAGCTGATATATTATTTTTATTTATATTTAAAAATTGAAACCATTTATTTAAATCATTATTAATTAAACAATTAAGTAAATAATAAAATTTTTGAAAAATTAAATCTTGAATTTTTTTTGATTTTTCATCAAAATCAAATGAATTTTTAATCTCATCTGATAAATTTGAAAATATTGAATCAAATAAATCAATTAAAACTTTTCTTTTAAAATATTCTGAACAAATTTCAATTAAAGTATTATTTCTTTCTTTTATATTCCATTTTTTTTCATATTTATTTATTAAATTGTTATATATATTATTTTTATTAGAATGAATAATTATTTTTATATCATGATTACTTGGTGAATATGAATTGGATTTATTATCTTTTAAAGAACTTAACCTTGATTCAATATTATAAGTAGAAAAAAAGTTAACAGAATTATTGGGATTATTATATAAAATATCATCATCACAATTATTTTCATCATCATAATTAATTTTATAATTATTATTATCATTATTATTATTTTCATTATTATTAACTTTATAATTATTATTTTCATTAATATTAATTTTATTATTATTTTCATTATAATAATCATTACTTTTATTAATATTAATTTTTTTACTTAATTTTGAATAATAATTATAATCTTTTTCAATTGAACTTTCTAATTGTTGAATTGAAAGATGATTTTTTCTACTTTCATGAAAATCTTCAATTGAAAATTTTAATAATTGATATGCATTAACGCCATTACCACATTTGATCATAAAAGAATTATATAATATTGGTTCATCATATCCAAAAATACAATATGCAATATTGGAACATAAATCTTTATTTAAAAAAATTTCAGTATCAATTAAATTTTTTTTACAAGAAAATTTTCTTTGAATATTAATATCATCTTTTACTTTTTCAATAAATGAAATATTAGTTTCTTTTTCTATACAATTCCTTAAAAATAAAAAAAAAATTAAATCATCTTTATTATAACTTTCATCTAAGAAATAAGAAAAAAATTTAATATCATCAAAATCATTTTTAAAATAATCAACACTTTCTAATAAATTAAGTGAAAATTGAACAATTTGAGTTTTATTATTATATTTTTGAATAATAGAATTATAAACAAATAAAGGAAAAGATTCTTCATATTTTAAAGTTATTTGATAATTAGGATTATATTTTTTTTCTAAAAATTGATTTTTTAATTTAATAGTATCATCAACATATCTTATTGAATATAATTCTTCAATAAATAATCTTAAATCATTTATATTCATTTTTTTTGCTCTTATTCCAATAATAATATTTAAATTTGAAAAGAATGAAGGATAATTTTTATTATATTTTATTGAATATTCATCTCTTCTTTTTGTATTTATTGAAATATCATTTGGATTATTATTTATAAAATTTGGGTTTATTAAATGAATTAAAGTAATATATTTTTTATTTTTTTCATCTTTTTGAAATTTCATTTTATTTGCTTTAATAAATTTAGATAATTCTTGTTTATCTTCATCTTTTAATTCTGAAAAGTTTATTGTTTTAATATTATTATTTGTCATTTATTAAAGGAATTTAATTTCAAAATCAAAAAAAAAATAAAAATTAAAATTTAAAAAATTAAAAAAAAAGTATCCATTAACCTAAAAAAAATAAAAAAATAGTCCAAAACATATTAGAAAATATCATATTAAAAATATTTAAAAATTTATTTAAAATCTATTAAAAAAAGGAAATATAAAAAAAACAAAAATGGAAGATAACCCAATGAGAGAAGAAGAAACAAATGAAATCTACAGTAAAATGGCAATAGAAATAATGGAACAAATGAAAAAAAGAAAAGACATAACCTCATTAGTAAATAAAGATAATATATTAAGTCTTCTTGAAAAAATAAAAGAAAATGATTCAAATTACTATTATTGTCATACAGATTTAAAAAAAGGAAATGATATAGGAATAGCAAATTTTACAAAGCATGAAAAAATAATTTATGAAGCAATTAAAAAAAAAATAGAAGAAAAATGCAATTTTGATGTTATTTTTTATAAAATAGGAGAAAAGTGTAATGGATGGAAAAAAAGATTTGCAATAATTGTAAGAGGAGGATTATATTCTTCAACAAAGCCTTTAAAATTTTATGTTAATTTTAAAGGAAAATATAAAGATGTTGCAAAGGAAAAAACAAAATATTTAGATAAATCAATTGTTTCTTTAGAACAATATAAATTTGATCAAAAAAATTTACCTGAATGGCAAGAACCAAATTTAAAATTTAGAATGAAAATTGAATATGATCCTAACAGGGCTTTGGCTACTGAAAAAAAAAATAATGGAAAAAAAAAAAGAAAAAGGTTTGTTTTTTATTTTGAAACTGCTGAAAAAATGGAATTTGTTAGAGAATTGTTATTTGGTATGGATGACAATGATGAAATTGTTATTAGAAATTTATCTTTAATGCAAAAGTCAATTGAAGGTTCTTTTAATTTTTATGGTATTTTAAAAATGTTAGCTGTGAAAAATAAAATTAAAAAAAGAAAAGCATTATTAAATCAATTAAAAGAAAAATCAAATCAAAGTGTAACAGGTTTAATTAATTTTGGAAAAATATTAATTAAAAAAAATTTTGTTGAAAAACATAATAATTCAAAAATTAATAAATTAAAAGCAGCACCAGCTCCAAAAAGAAAGAAAAAATTTGAATATGTACCTTCTGATTTTCAACCAATTATTACTTCTCTTCCTAAAAATTATCCTGATGATAATAAAGATATATATTTTAGTTTAGGTGAAAGTTCAATTAATAATATTTATGATGATGACACATTATTTAAAACACAAAATGAAATGGATAATAAAATAAATAAATTAAAAAATTGCTTTCCTAATATTTTAAATGATAATGGAAATCCTGAAAATAATATTGAATTTATTATTAATAATGGTGTTTATGTTGATAATAAAAATGCAGTAGATCCTAATAAAATGATAAAAGCAAATTTAATATCAATAAACAAAAATAAACCAGAAATAATATTTATAGATGAAAATAACGAGAATAATAATGAAATTATTGATACAAATAAAATATATAATATATCAAATGTTATATTAAATAGTAATAAAGATATTAATGGAAAAGAAGAAAATAATTTAGTTATATTAGGACCTAAAATGGATTTAAAAAAAGGAATTGAATATTCATATGAAAATCAACCTACAATGGAATATATTGATCCTGAGTTAGTTGGTATTAAATATAATAATGGTGATCTTTTTAAAAATAAAAGAAATTTAATTTGTTTACAAATATTCCAATTAATATATGAAATGCCACAAAATCAATTAAATCAAATTGCAAATATTGCAAGAAAACAAAATATAAATATTGATGTTAATAATCCTGAAAATGATTTTTACTTTTATCATACAGTAAATATTGGAAATAATTTAAAGAAAAAATCAAATTTAGTAAAAGCAAAAAAATATAAAAACGATCATTTTATTGTAGAATTTAATAAACAATATTATTTCAGAGAAGAAGATATAAAAGATAAAATGATAATAGTAGATTGTCATTGCATACCTTGTAATTGTTTTAATGATAATCTAACAGAAGAACAAAAAAACTTTTTAGTAGATTATATGAAACCTTATCATTTAGGTAAAAGTGATATTTCATTAAAAAGTATTGAATCAAATCAAAATGAATATCCTTTAGAAAAAGATGGAAAAATGTTACCAGAATCAACAAAAATTTTAGTATTTGGTTTTAATGATTTTTCAAATGAAAAACCAACAATTGGTTTAAAAGGAAAAGATTATTCAATTGGTGATAATATGTATATTGTAAAATCAATAGATAAAAATTATATTGAATCATCTAAAGAAAAATCAGATTTACCATATGAATTATTAGAAAAATATTATGATATTAAATTTGATAAATATGATAATATTTTATTTAGACCTTGTTTAAGTTTAAGTAAAGAAGATTTTAAAAATGATATTAGTCAACAAGTTTCTAATGATGAATTAAATAAAATTTTTGAAAATGAAAAATTTAATTTTTTACCTGAATGTGAAAAAGTTGTTGATGATGATACAATTTTTAAATCGAAAAATTTATCTTGTTTAACAAAAGAACAAAAAAAACAATTAAAACAAGAAAAAAGTATTGGTGATTGGATATATAAATTCCCTAAAATAAATGTAAGAACTCTTTCAAAAAATTTAGGAGTAGATAGAGAAAATAATATAAATCAAGAAAATTATTTTTCAAATGAAAATGAACAATTAAATATAAAAGATTTACAAAATAGAGAAAAAACATATCCAATATCAGAAAATAATTTCAATATATTTGATATGAATAAATTATATAATGATAATTTAAATAATTTTGATAATTATCAATGGAAAATATCAACTCAATTTAATAATGAAGATCAAATGAAAACATTTTTAAAAGTTTTAGAAAATACAAAACAATTGGCAAATTTAAAAAAAGAAAAAGAAAGTATTCCTGATGATATAGATTATCATAAAACTTTAGAACATTTAAAACAAAAAAATTCAAGTCAAGAAAAAGTTAATATTGGAATAAGAAATATTTTCTTTAGAGAAGATTATAATTTACAATTTGATTCATTATTAAAATTTTCTTTTGAAAAAGGAAAATTGAAAAAAACAGGAGGAAAAAGTTTATTAGAAAAATTACAAGTTGAAGAATATAATTTTGAAAATTCAATTTTATTAAATAAAGAAGTAAGAGATGCTTTAGAAGAAATAAAAAAATTAAAAGGTAGTTTTATTCCAATAAAAGGAGAAAAAAAAATATTAAAAAATGAATTTAATGAAGGAAATAAGGGATTTTCATTTAAAAAAAAATTATATCAAAATATTCCTATAATTAAAGGAATAGATCAATCAATAGATTTTAATATTAAATTCGAAAATATAAATAATCCAAATCAATATGAAGATTTCTTCTCAACAATTGAGTTAAATGAAACTTTTCAAAAAAATGCTGCAATAGGACAATGGCCAATTTATAAAAGAGTAAAAAATGATAATGATAATGATAATGAAAGTAAAGGTTTTTATTATGAAGATAAAATTTATGGAGGAATACAAAATGATTGTTGGTTAAATATTAATAATAAAGGATTTAATCAATTATTCTTTGAAGCAAATATAAATTATATTACAAATTGTGAATTTCTTGATATGTATAAATTAGGAAAATATGAACCTAATGTTTTTAGAAGGAAAATTTTAAAGAGAATTTATGATGTTGATAAATTTAATTGTTCACCTTATGAAGTTATTAAAAAAATTAGAACTCAAGATAATGATGATAATATTAAAAAAGAATTTTATAATTATTTAGATAAAAAATGTGTTATTCATCCTCCCCCTGAAAATATTGATGGTATTGATTTTACTGATATTAAATTAAATCATTCAAAAAATAATTTTGATACTAATAATTATCTTAAAAGATTTGGAATTAAAACTTTACATTATCAAAAAGCAGATGAATTTTATGATAAATATTCTGTTTCTGAATGGAGAAGATTTTTATATCAATTAACTAAAAAAAAAATTCCAGAAAATTTTGAAAATATTGATTTACCTGAATTATTAGGTGAAAATAGAAATGAAATATTTAAAAATACTAATTTTGCAGAAAAAATGCGATCTGTTATTTATTTAGGTATTCCTACTGTTAAAGGAAGATATGATGTTTGGGAATTTTTATTAGATATTAAAACTTTATTTGAAGAAACTAAAAAGAAAAATAATTTTGATAATTTTTCAAGAGAACAAATTTATGATGAATATAAAAAAAGAAATAATGAAATTAATATTATTTATTCATTAATTGATACTGATATAAATTATATTAATAATAAAAATCAATTACAAGATATTGATAAAATTAAAAATATAACAAAAGCTTTTTTCAGATGGACTGAAGATGAAATTAAATTAAATGATTCAAAAAAAAATACAAAGTATGTTTATTTTATTGGTATATTATCAATAGTACAAACAATATTTGATTATTTTAAAAGTGAATCAAAAACTTTTTGGTTTTTAATAGGATTAAGTCAATGTATTGATTTATTTCAACAAGAAAATCCATTTTATAGTGAAAATATGAGTTATATTAATATTTATCATTTAGTTATTAAATTAATTATTGAAAATAATTATAATGATATATATAAAAAATTCTTAGAATTAAATTTCCCAATTGAATTATTAATGGGATATAATATTAGTTCATTATTTTGTGATTATTTCAATGGACCAATTCAAATGAGAATATTAGATATTTTAATATTTGAAGCTACTTATAAAGGTTATTATGGTGATCATTTACAATATTTAAGAATTTTATGCACTATTCCAATAACTTTAATGCATTATAAAAGAAATAATATTTTAAATTGTCAATCAGTTTCAGAAATGAAAACAATATTTGAAGATATGATTATTGGTTCTTATGATATTAATAGATTTATTAATAAATTATATTCAAATGTTAAACAATTCTTTACTTATAATAATATATTCGAAAAATGGTTTAATTTAAATAAAGATATTATATGGGATAATAAAAGAGATAAAATAGAAAAATCAATTTATTTCTTTTTTAATCCAATAAGAAAAGAAAATAAAGAATTTTTAAAACCATTTGAAGATAATTTAAATCAAAAAATAATACCAATTGCTCCAAATCAATTTATTCAATCATTTAAAGATGAAATACAAGGAAAATTTGAAAATATAAGAAAATTATATGGATATGGTACTCCATCATATGGAGATTCAAATAATAATGGATTATCTTTTAGAATAAATAAGTTTAAACCTTTATTTGCAATAAATAAAGAAATTAAAAAAGAATTAAAAGTTCATATTACTTTTTCTGATTTTCAAAAAATAAATATTAATAGAATTGATTATTGGAAAGAGACAGAATTATTAATGAATCTTGATGATTTAACTATTATTAATCAAAATGATTTATTTTTTAATATTAATTTCCCAAATGATAAATTTAATAAAATGTTTTATAAATATTTACATATAGTAATAACTGAAACAAATGATGCTTTATTATGTTATTTTTCTTTTAATATTTCTTCATTTAAATTAATGAGAATTGAAAAAATTGTTTTAGAATCATTTAATGACTTGAATAAGAAATTTTTGATTGAAATTACATTATTTAAATATTCAAATATTCAAATTTCTTCAGATGATATTTATTTATTCAAAGCATTATTTTCTTCTCCTGAATATAATCATAATATTTATATTGAAAATGAATTAAATGGATATTATATAAATAATAAAAATGATTTTAATAATTCTGTTAAAAATTATATAAATGAAGAAAATAATTTAAAAGAAAGATTAGTTGATAGTTTACCTTTTAAAGATATTTCAGCATTAAAAGATACATTTTTCAATGAAAATAAAATATATAATAATCCTGATGAATATAATATTTTAAATGAAAAATACATAAAAATTGATTCTAAAGATGGATTTAAAAAAAATATTACTTCAATTGTAGAAAATAAATTATTAAAAATATTTGAAGAAGAAAATGAAAATATACAAAATAATAATGGAAATTTACTAGTTGTTCCAAAAATATTAGAATGGTTAAATAAAACAAATAATTCACTTGAAGAAATTTTATATTGTTATACTTTAATTGATAAATCTAGTTTTACTATTAGTGAAAAATTATATTTATTATTTTCAATTGGTCAAATGAGAGATTGGGTAATTTTTAATAATGAAAAAATATCAATTGATAAAGTAAAAGAAATGATATATAGTTTATATAAAAGATATTTAATTTACTTTACTAAAAATGATGTTGAAAGAATGATTGATTTTTTATTGAAAGATGAAAGATTATTTAATTTAAAATATGTATTAGTTTATGATTCAAATAATGAAAATCAAATAAAAGATTTAATTTTTGATATAAATAGATTTGATCCTCTTCAAAATCAAAATATTTATTATGATAATTTAAGTTCTAAATTTAATGCTTATGTAAATTATTTTGTTAATCATTATAATTTGAAATCAATACCACAATCAATTGTAAAATTAATACTTAAAACAATAATAGAAGATGATGGAAATAAAAATAATTATAAACAGAGAAATTTAGATACAATTGCTTTAGTAATTTCAAGAGATAATTTACAATATATACATTTATATAAAATGAATTTTGATAATTTTAAAATTGAAGAAGGATACTCATATATACTTAATTTAAATGATAAAAATAATATAGAAGATATTGTTTTATCAAATGAAAATAATAATTTAGAAATTAATAATTCATTTGCTGAAAAATATGAAATACCATTTGAAGATTTTAGAAATCTCTTTTTTCAATTACCTTTCTTAAGTGAATTATTAAGAGTTTCATGTTCACATATGCATCAAATAAATGGAATAGAAGAAGAAAGCTTTGAAGAATTAACAATTGCAATAATTACTGATGATGATAGAAATAGTATAAATAATGTTTTTCATCCTAAAAAATCAAATTCAATTAAAGATTTAATTTTTGATATAATTAAAAATAATTATGATCTTGATTTTTTAAGAGAGCCTTCTAAATTCATTTGTGAAGTAGTAAATACTGATACAAATATAAATGAAGAAATATTATATTTAGATAGTTTTTATTCAAATTTATTTTTGAAAAATAATAAAAAAGCAACTATTAAAATTATTTATAATAAGCAAATCATCTCTATTCTTAATAATAATATTATTGAAAAAAAAGATGGTTATTGTAAAAAATTTATTGATAATGAAAATAATTATGAATGGAGAAAAGCAAAGATTAATGAAAAAAATTATGTTCCTACTGTCATTTCTGTTGATTATACTTCTAAATTGATTTTAGGCCAAAATGATATTGTTTTGGATTTTGATAATGATAATAATTAAATTTTTTTAGGATTTATGGTTTTTGAAAAAAAAATTTTATTAATTATATTTAATAACTATTTTTAGTTTTTATATTAAAAAATTTAAAAAACTTTTTTTTAAGATTTGAGAAGTTTATATTTAATATTAATTACAAGGTAATTAACAACTAACAAAATCAAAACAAATATTCATTTTAATATTTGTTTTTTTATTTAATTTAAAACCGACATTAAATTAACCTAAAACTTATAAATTATCAACAAAATTATATTAATTACAACAAATCCTATCAATATTAATATACAAATGAATTTAATTATAAACAAAAAATGCATAAATAAGTTCTATCAAAAATAATAATTTATCATCTTTTAAAAAAGAAAAAAGTATAAATATTGATTATAATTTAATTTGAGAAAAAAATGATAAAAAATTTACAAAAAAAATCTTTCAAAAATAACCATCAATAATAATAATTTTATTATCTTCATCATAATCATCAAAATCATCTTCAGACTCACTCATATAATTTAAACTTAAAATATTTTTACCATCTAAAAGCATTTCATCATCATAAATAGAAGGAACATTTTTATTAAATAAATTATCAAAATCAAAATCTTTAAAATAAATATGATTTTTAATATCATTAATAGAATTTAATCCAAATCTTTCATTATCATTTTTATTTAAACATTTAATAATAAGATCTTTAACATTTTCATTTAAATTATCTTTGAATTTAATATCATTATATAAAATATTATTTTTAGTTTCAATATCATTTTTTCCTTTAAATGGTGTATAACCATGATAAAATTGATATATAATAATACCAAAAGACCAAATATCACAAGATTTATCATTTTTAATTTTTCCTTTTAACATTTCTGGAGAACAATATTCTAAAGTTCCTAATAATTCACAATTATCATTTTCTCTTGGAATAAATTTTCTTTGTTTTAAATTATATGTTGAATTTATTTTTGTTGCAGTTGAAAAATCTATAAATTTTAAATGATCATTATCATCTAATAAAATATTATCTGGTTTTATATCTCTATGAGCAATTTTTTTTTCTTCAAAATATGATAAAACATTTAATATTTCACCTAAATAAAATTTAATTAATTTTTCTGATATTATTTTATTTCTTTCTATTAAATTCTGAAGAGAACCATTTAAAAATAATTCTTCAATAAAAAATAATTTTTTTTTATTTTGAAAAGCATATTTAAATTTAATTATATTAGGATGATTTAATATTTTTATTAACATATCTCTTTCTATAAAAATTTCATGTGTTTTTTGTAATTTATCTATTAAGAATTTATCAATTATTTTTATTGCATATTTTTTTCTTGTTTCTTTATGAATTCCTAATATTACTTTTCCATATGAACCTTGTCCAAGTTCTTTTATAAATTCGAAATCTTCAATTGATGTTTTTTTATTTGATTGTTCTGATTTGTAATTTGAAAGTGATTTTGAACTTGATGAATTATAATAATTTAATGAATTAGATGATGCATATGTTGAAATTGATGTTGATGACATTTACTTTTTTTTATTTATTTTTTTTTTTTTTTTTTGCTTTTATATTCAATTTTGGTATTTTTTTATATTTTTTAGTTAATTTTTTTATTCAGATATTTTTAAAATTTATTTTAATTTTTTAGTTTTAATTTTGTTTATTTCAATTGAAATTTTTATTATATATTTATTAAATTTTTCTTTTTGTAACTTCCATTTTCATAATTTAAATTTTTTAGAAAAATTAAATATATATGATAGTTCTGTAAAAGAATATTAATTAATTATTTATACTTATTTATTTTTTTCCAGTATTTTGATTGATAAATAATAAATAATTTATTATTAAAATAAATACCTAATACTTTCATTAATTATTTTTTTATAAATAAAAATTGTTTTAATATCAATAATAAAATATTAAATAATAAAAAATAATAAATTAAAAAAATTACAAATAATTAAAAAAAATAAAATAAAAATTAAATTATAAATTTTCAGGTACAAAAACCATCCAATTTTTATTTTTAAAATGTAACCTCATTCCTAAAATATTAGGTTGATTATTTTCATTTTTATCAAAAACCCCATCTTTAAATAATTTAATATAATAAATTCCATTTTCACAATTTTCATTAATTTTAACATTAGGATCAAAAATAATAAAATAAACAAAATTATCATCAACACAAATTCCAGTAATAACTAAACTAACAATACCATCATTAATAATAACAGGAGTAGAATTTTCATCATTAAAATGAATTTCTAATAAATTAACAAATTCTTCAAAATTAATAATTAAATTAAAAACTTCTTTTGGTGCATATGAATTTTTAGGATAATCATTTATTAAAAGTAATTCTCCAGAAAAATTAAAATCTAATAAAATTAATTTACTTATAAAAGGATCTGCAAAACCATCAATTGTTTCAAAAGGACAAAATGGTTTATTTAAATAATTTGGTATATTATTATTTTGTATTTTATTATCTTTTTTAAATAAATTTATTAATTTTGTTCTTTCACCATATTTTAAAAATAAAGTTTTAAATGAAATGTCATATTTATTTAAAGAATTTTTTATTGATAGTAAATATGATAAAATTATTTGTATTGATCTCCATGATGAACCCCAACTATAATCATTTATTGATTCTGAATTATAATAATAAAATTTTAAATAATTTGGATTTGATGATTTAAAATTTGTAAAAGAAAATTTTTCTTTAAATATTTTTTTTATTGATTCTGAATTTAATGGATTTTTTTCTTTGTCTTTTTCTAATTGTTCTATTTGTTTTCTTAAATATGGTTTTGTTAAAGAAAAATTTGAAAAATGAGATGAAATTTCGTTTATATCCATTTGTTTTTTTTTAAATTTTATATATTTTTTTATTTAAATTAAATAATTGAATTTAATTTAATTATATTATTTTTTATTTTTTTTTTTTTTTTTTTTAATTAAAATGTTTTTTTTTTTT
>Ga0256407_10006316_pt1 | contig 18399 bp, 14 predicted proteins | sample RumenRJG_04DNA_FD_193489 | JGI IMG/M metagenome (GOLD analysis project Ga0256407, IMG submission 193489) | Bovine rumen microbial communities from Lethbridge, Alberta, Canada - RJG_04 | ecosystem: Host-associated > Mammals > Digestive system > Stomach > Rumen | place: Canada: Alberta...
GAAGGAACGCATTTCCTCTGTTGTCCGGTTGAACATGTAGTGCCGGATCCTGCTCATATAGTCTTCGTCCGAGAGAGCTTCCAGGAACAGATCATAGCCGTCTTCCGTGGGGGAGAGGAGAAAATCCAGATCATCCCAGGTCGCGTCGACTTCGTACCAGTCATCATCCAGCCTGACAAGATTCCAGGCGTGTTTCTCTGTTTCTCCTTCCGAAGCCCCTGCATAGCCCGAGACGACGATGCAGGTGATACCTGCTTTCTGCAGAAGATATTCATAGGCAAGTGCATAGCCGTCGCAGAGGGCGCCGCCGGGGTTTCCGGTGCTGTCTTCCACCAGAGCGCCATAGGCGGTGTGGGCATAGTCGTACTCACCCGCATCCCGGTTGTACCAGGCACTGTTGATCAGAAGATCGTGGAGCTGCAGGGCGATGCCTGCGTCAGACTGTGTGAAGTCCACCTGGTCGAGAAGTGAGTCGGCAGCTGCTTCCATGCGGGCTTCTTCCTCCTGGTAAATGGTCGTACCGTCCTCATTGACAGGCTCCTGGCCGGAGGTGTCTGACAGGGAGAGTATAACTTTGAATTTTCCTCCGAAGGAAGGGAGAAGGTAATACTTGCATTCGTACTGTGCCTTGGACTGGGCGATCCAGAAAAGCTCCGGATGATCCCGTACCAATGCATTATACGCTCGCGTATAGCTTTCTGCAAATTCATCCGAGGAAGGATTTGTATCCAGAAGACGGGATTCGGAAGCGGGATCCGCACCGAAGTTCTGAGCCAGACTGAGCATGGCGTCATACAGAAGACGTTCCTCTTTGGAAATTTTCGTATAGTAATAATAGGTGATGTCCGGCTGGCGGCTGTTTTCGCCGCTTCCGTCCTGATCTTCCTCAGATTCCCGGATCTGTTCGCTGCTGCCGCTCTCTGCATCTCCGGATTCCGGATCCGCGGACTCGGCGCTGTCCTCTGCCTGCTGCGAAGAATCCTCGGCTGGTCCGGTCCGGCTTTCATCGGTTTCCTCCAAGGGTGAATCCCCGGAAGGGTCCTCAGCCTGATCATCAGAAGCTTTTTCTTTATCCGCGCCTGATGGCTGGTCCTGGGCCGCGTCTGACGAGGGCTGACTGTCTGCATCTGGATCGGAATCCCCGGAGTCTTCTCCGAGAAGCTGATCGATGGACTCCGCAAGCTGGAGCGTCCCCTCGCTGATGTATTCCGGTATTTTCAGTGTATACCTGCGTATTATGTGAAGAAAACTGCCCGGCAATGCCTGTAAGACAAAAAAAAGGCAGAATACTATGATAAACACGCGGATTAGCTTTTTCAAAAATACCCTCCATGTGGTAAACTATAAATTGCGCGTAATTGCTCATGGCAAGAACAATAGTCGATGTACAGACTCGCCTGTAACGAGCAATACGTCTATCTTACACGTCAACGATGTAAATCGTCAATCGGAGAGCAGGCGATTCTTAAATTCTTCATGATTGGTAAATAATTAAGAAGAATAAGGGGTATAATTCAGATCAGCACGAAGCTGTCCACGATTTCTGCACGTCGTGAACAGGAAAAGATATACATAGATAAAGGAGCATATAATGACGGATATGATGAAAATGACAGTGACAACTCTTGACCTTCATGCAGGATACGAAATTGTCGGTCCTGTCTGCGGCTCATGCCGTGAACAGTCGGATCCGGATCAGGGCTTTCTGCAGGCGCTCAGGGAAATCCGCAAGAGCGCCGCGCTTCTGCAGGCAGATGCAGTGATCGGACTTCGGCAGACGGCGGTTCCTATGTCAGATGGAACAGGCCGCTTTCATGTCCAGCTTTACGGGACGGCAGTCCGCAAAACTGCGCAGGCACAGGCGGAGACAGCAGCAGGTGCTGCATCGATTGCCGGAATTCTGCCCGGAATGGCTGCGGGAGCTGCAGGAATGGTGCAGCCCGGCCGCCAGGACGGGGATTTCCTGATGGATGGGTCTACTTTGGTCCGTTATATCGGACAGAGCGAATATGTGCGTGTTCCCGACGGTGTCATCAATATCGGTGCGGAGGCATTCCACAACGCGCGTGTTGTCAGTGTCGAGCTTCCCGACAGTGTGACGGAGATCCGCGAGGGCGCTTTCAGCGGCTGCGAACATCTCGAGAGGGTCCGCCTCTCCACCCGTCTTCTTGTCATCCGCAAAAATGCCTTCCAGAGCTGCATATCCCTCTCTGATATTGCTCTCCCCGCAAGTCTGCAGGAAATCGACAAGGCGGCGTTTTCCGCCTGCCCCGAACTTCCCGCTGTCACGGATTTCCTCCGCCGCAAGGAGGCGGAAGCAAAGGATGCAGAATATCTCCGCAGCCGCAGGCCTGTCTGGAGAAGACAGGGACGCTGCCAGTACTGCGGCGGCTTTTTCAAAGGCGGCCTCAAGGGGGTCAAGGTCTGCAGTATGTGCGGTATGGAAAAGGATTATTGATTTCTTCAAATGTCCATCTGTGCGTCCGCTTGATCGACTTTTATAGAAAACTGCCTTTAGCTGCAAGATAAAAGTCGATTGCTCCGCTCTACGGAGCTCTCGCAATCGCCCCCATGTATTCGACAATCGGCCCGCTCATCCTTCAGGATTTCGCGTGCCTTTTTGTCTCATACATGTGGGTCGATCAAATGTCCGCGCATCTGGACATGCGAGCATGTCCATCTGTGCGTCCGCTTGATCGACTTTTATAAAAAAATTATCGTATATTCGGTTATATTATCTGACAATTTGTGGTATAATATAACCAACTGTAGGGTTTTTTAAGCGGCTGTCAGCGGATGCTCTTTCCAGAGGTTACGGAGGGTGTGGCAGCAGGAAGGGTGAGAGAATGGCAACAAAAGCAGGGACTGAAAAGAAGAAGAAAACATCCACGCAGCGTCAGAAGGAAGAGGAGAAGAGAGAACGGATCGAGGCTTTGACTGCTCAGAGGGATTCTCTTCAGAGCAAACTTGCGGCAGTGGAGGCACTGCGGAACGGTTTTGAAATGCCTCAGCTCGAGGGAAGAGAGGTAGTACACACCCAATATGGTCCCGGAGTGATCGTCCAGCAGAAGGGCGCAGTGATTACGGTGAAGTACGGTGACGAAGAGAAAAAACAGAAACTTCCTGCTGTTGTCTCAGGGAAATTCATGAGTCTGCAGGACGAAGATCTGGAGATGCAGTTTTTCCATATGGATGAGCTGGATATGCAGAAGGATGCTCTGCAGAAAAAACTGCAGTATGCAAACAGTCTCCTGAGTGATCTTGAGAAATCGTGAGCACTGTACTGTGCCGGATCATATTATTGTATTCAAAAACAGAGGCAGCCGGCGGATTGCGGTCCGTACCGGCTGTCTCTTTGCGTCCCGCCCAGGACCGCAGCAGCCATGCACGTCCAGATCAGACACAGGCGCGTCGGGCCTGCCCGGAAGCGGCCGGGATCTGATTTGGACATATACGGAAGGAATCAGTCTTCGCTTCGTCAATGCCCACGACTTCAGCAGTATAAAAAATCAGAATTAAATCGATCTTTGATGTAACTTCCTGACAGGTATTTCGTCTTATTATACAGAAGCGTATATCAGATAGAACAGTCTGTGACTGTTGGAAATACAATGGAGGAAAATGATGAAAAATACAGGATTAAGGTTGACAGCTGCAGCCCTTGCCTTGATGGTTGCAGCAGGAACTCAGGCAGTTCCCGCATTTGCGGTGCAGAGTCAGAGCCTGTCTGCGCAGGAAGCCGATACTGCTTCGTCCGCGCGTTCCAGGCGGGAACTGGAAGGGCAGAGCATGAACAGTGTGTACCTGCTTCCCGACAGCGACACCTACTATATCTCCGAATCTGACATAAGCTGGATGGACGACAATGAGCTTATGCTGGCGAGGAATGAATTCTATGCGCGGCGCGGGCGGAAATTTGTTACAAAGTCTATCCAGGACTATTTTAACAGGCAGGGTTGGTACAACGGCACGATCGATCCTGACGACTTCACACCCGAGATGTTCAACCGCTATGAGCAGGCCAACGTGGACTTTATCGTCGCCTATGAGACAAAGCGGAAGGAAGTCCGGGCACAGAAGAAGAATGAACCCAGGGCTCACACCGGAATATCTGGTTCCGGGCCTGATGTGTTTGAGGAGGAGGCACAGTATACCGAGATTGTGGATCTCTACGGGGATGCGCTCCACGACAGCTGGTCAGAAGATGATTATGCTGTTGCCGGAATGAACGGTCTGGCGTCAGGGCTGGAGAGCCCGGAGGATCTGGGATATGTCTACAAGGACCTTGATGGGGACGGAAACGGGGAACTCCTGATCGGACCGACGGATCCCCAGCTCTACGGAGAGGGAGCTGTCTTCGAGATCTATACGATTGATGACGGCCTTGCGGTGGAAGTTGCCGCGAGTGATGAGGACGATTTCTACTATGTCTGCGAGGACAATACCATCCGCAGAGAAGTCTTCCTTGAAGACGGCCACTGGCAGATCGATTATTATGATTTCAAGGATGGCGGACTGGTCTGCAAGGAAATCCTGGTCATGGATGAAGGCATGGATAAGGAAGATCCCTGGTTTCTTGTTGAAGATGTCGAAAATCAGGAATCGGGACATTTGACCGGTGTGAGCGGACACGGAGAAGAGCACCAGCAGGAATACAAAGCGATTTCCTATGAGGAAGCCTCGGGTGTGCGCGCCTCTTACGTGGCCGAAAATCTGGGATTAATTCCTCTTGAATAAACAGCTTTTCCGAACATGCCGCTCGTAAGGGCGTCAACACATGCTTCGCATGTGTACGAGGGGAAATACGCGGAGGCGTTTTCTCCGAAGGAATCAGAGGAGCTTTGGGCCGTCCCGCGGCACAAAGCTCTGAGAATGAAAAATCTTGTATCGACAAGATTTTTCATTCTTGGAAGCAGTGTACATTAGAGCGGCGGTGCCGGTGTGATCTGTCAGATCACGCAGGCACCGCCGCATTGTTTACATCTTTTTTACTACATAAATGAAACTTTATTATTTAAGTGAAACCCTTATTACTTTACTCTTATTATTTCACCCCTGTTTTTTTACGCTTTATTCCCAGAAATCGCGGGAGCCGGTATCGGGGCTGAGGGCATCCCTGAGCTCCATCATGGCAGTGTAGTTGGGGAGCAGGAATACGGGATTCTGCTCTTCTTTCAGTTTTTCAACAAGAGCCTTGTAGTCGGTGAAGAGCTCGGTGGTCTCTTCGGAGGCGCCGGCCTTCTGCAGGCGGGCGTAGAGGTCCTCTGCCTTGTCCCCTCCCACATAGAGCTTCTTCAGGTGGGGGTCGCTGACCAGTTTTTCGTAATCTGTGGTCTCGATCCAGGAAATATCGTGGCCGTCGCCAGTGCGGTTGTTGAGGCAGAGAACAGCACTGAAATCCTCACCCAGGCCTGTTATATAGGTGAAAGCCTGGTTGCAGCCTGCGGGATTCTTGACCAGGATCATCTGCAGTCGATTGCCCTGAAGATCAAAGGCCTCGAGACGTCCGAAGGAAGCACGCGCAGTGGACAGCGCGTCGACGGCTTCCTTTGCGGGCAGTTTTAAGGCGAGGATCGCAGCTACGGAAGCGGCGGCATTATAAATATTGTAGACAGCGGGCAGAGCGATGCGGACTTCCTGGTCCTCTGCCTTTTTGCCGGGGCGCATATGCACCACGGATCCCGATGCGGATTTTTCCGTGATGGAAGTTACGGCTACATCCGGGTCATGGCGCTTATAGCCGCACTGCGGGCAGCGGAAGCCTCCCAGCTGGGCGTAGATATGGAAGTCATAGGTGTAATCACTTCCGCATTTGGGGCATTTTCCTGCATCGGCGAGGTCGACCTGACCCTGGGTTCCCACTGTCTCGTTGAGGCCGTACCAGACAACTTTATTGGGCACATCGATCGCAAGAGACGCAGAGACGGGGTCTTCGGCATTGAGCACCAGGACGGATCCGGGGCTTCGCTCAACACCTGTCCGGATCTCCTTAAGCGTATTCTGCACGCCGCCGTAGCGGTCGACCTGGTCACTGAACAGGTTTGTAACTACGATCGCTTTGGGACGGATATAGGGGACAACCTGCTTCAGGGCAGCCTCATCGCATTCAAGTACAGCATATTCATGCTGAGCCTTGCCTTTCCAGTCCGCACTGCAGATCAGATCGGAGGCGATTCCGTGGAGAAGATTGGCGCCGGACTTATTCAAAAGACAGTCGTGCCCTGCGGATGTCAGCGCGTGTTCGATCATATTGCAGGTAGTGGTCTTGCCATTTGTGCCGGTGACGACGATGATCTTCATCCCGCTGGAGACGGCGGAAAGGATATTCCTGGAAACCTTCAGCCCGACTATGCCCGGGATCGCGGTTCCGCCCCGCCCGGTTTTACGGAGAATAAAGCGGGTCATTTTGCATGCTGCGACAGAAGCGGCAGCATGAAGAGTATTCGGTTTTTTCATGGTGCTCCTTTCTAAAGCTATTCTGAATCTATTCTGATCGATCTGTCCTGACCGATCTATTCTGACCAATCTATCCTGATCAATCTATTCTTATAAATCTATTGTGGTCATTCAGGCCCTCAACAGGGCGTAAATACCTTGTCTGCTCAAACATCCGGACATGGTTACAGCAGGCGCTCTTTCATGAAGGGTGTGTTCAAGTAACGGTTTATTGTAACATGTTACAGGTCAAAGGTAATCGTTTTTTTTACAGACAGGGCAAAAAAACCTGTCCGAAATCCGGTATATGCAGTTGTAAGTTGGCAATACAGATGATAGGATTGTTCATGATTATAGCGAAAGGATACTTGCAGATTTATGAAAATACTGATCATAAGCGATTCGCACGGGCATCATGATCTCATGCGCAGGGCGATTGGCCAGGAAGCGCCGATCGACATGCTGATCCATGCAGGGGATGTGGAGGGAGACCTCGAAAGTATTCTCGGGGATAAAAGAGAGTATGAGATCCGCGCGGTTGCCGGAAATATGGACTGGTCTGATTCCATGGAGGATGAACTTTGCTTTCCGGTCTGCGGCCACAGGATCTACCTTGCCCACGGCCACAGGCACGGTGTTCACAGCGGAACGAAAAGGCTTGTGGAGAGGGCAAAGGAGCTGGGAGCTGATATCGCGATTTACGGGCACATTCATATGCCTGATTATGCAACAGAGGACGGAGTCCTGGTGATCAATCCCGGCAGTGTTGCCAAGCCCCGGCAGGAAGGCTGGCGCAAGAGCTATGCTGTCATGACCATTGCCGAAGACGGCACACTGGATGTCAGATTCAAATATCTGCCCCGGCGTCCTTTTTTCTGAACGGTCAGGTATTTTCACAGAACTTACTTATACGGAAAGGATAAAAAATGACGATTATACTTATGGCGAGTCTCATTCCGCCGCTCTTTCTCCTCTGGAAAGTATATCAGAGTGACACGATTGAAAAAGAGCCGACCAGGCTCCTGATTGGCATTTTTGTACTCGGAATGATCTCAACAATTCCCGCCGGTATTCTTGAGATGATAGGGAGCGCTATTCTGGCAGCTGCTCTTGGTGTGCAGCCGGGTGTCTCTTCAAGCGGCATGAGGATCTTCAACTTGTTCTTTTATTTTATTGTCGTAGGCGGAGCGGAAGAACTTGTCAAGTTTCTGGCCATGAGGATTCCCACCTGGCGCAATCGGGCCTTCAATTATGTTTTTGACGGCGTCGTTTACGGTGTGACGGCTGCACTGGGCTTTGCAGCTCTGGAAAATGTCCTGTATGTGCTGGATACAGGACTGACGACCGCAGGGATCCGCGCGTGGACGGCGATCCCCCTCCACTGTATCGCGGGTATCTTCATGGGACATTATTATGGCATTGCCAAAGCAGCGGAACGATGGGGCGACAGGAAGGTCAAAAACCGTATGCTGCGCCGCAGCATTCTGATCCCAATGCTTATCCACGGTGCCTACGATTTTATTGCTTCGGATGAAAGTCCCCTGCTTGTTTTTGTGTTCTTTGCCTATATCATCGTCCTGGATGTTTTAGCTTATCGATCACTGAAGAGTTATTCGCAGCACGATGTCAACCTGGAATGATCCGGGGAACAGGCACGCCTTCGGGCGTGCCTGAACGACGGCAATTGTTTTCTGATTAAACAGATAATTTTCTGAATATATTTTTGGAAATATTTGTTACAAGTCACACCTGCATCAGACTCGAGGTGTTTTCACGCGTTCTTTGCGTGAAAACCCGAGTTAAACGGCGAATGCCCATCCCCGAAGGGGATTTGGAATGGGCATTCGCAACGTTGCTCGGTCACAACCTTGTCAGGTTGTGACCAGTAACAAATAATTTGCATGAATTTGCCTGAAAAACCAGTTGACATCCGGTCTGCCATGCGGTATATTATCTATTGTCCGTTGCGAAAGCAGCGAAATAGAATGCGATAGTAGTACAGTTGGTAGTACGCCACCTTGCCAAGGTGGAGGTCGCGAGTTCGAGCCTCGTCTATCGCTCTGATGAGATCTTCAGGATTCCCATCATCAATTATATATGCGATAGTAGTACAGTTGGTAGTACGCCACCTTGCCAAGGTGGAGGTCGCGAGTTCGAGCCTCGTCTATCGCTCTTCAGACCCGGAAATCCATAATAGATTTCCGGGTTTTTACTTGTTTCACTCTTATTTTTGCGGACCTGGGCGGGTGCCCGCAAACATGTATACCTATGGCTGACCGGCTCCCGGGACCTGGATTTTTCCGGGGCCGGACAAATGCTGCGGCTTCTGATGGATTGTGCTTATCATCGGGGAACAGGCTTATGGAATTCTTTCTGCAGGAACTTGATAGGAAACGTGTCAACCTGCCTCCTCTGGATGCGGGAAAGCTGAAATATTTTGCCTGCATTATCATGCTGATCGATCATGTGGCATGTGTCTTTCTGGAAACCGCACATACCGAGTACGGTCAATCGTTTATGTACTCCCTTCCGCGGGGCGAGCTTATAGACAGCCTTTTGAGGGCAGTCGGCAGACAGGCCTTTCCCATTTTCTGCTTTTTCCTGGTGGAAGGATTTCTGAAAACACGCAGCCGTCCAAAGTACTTTATGAGACTTCTTCTGTTTGCTGTTTTATCCCAGTATCCTTTCCAGAAAAGCATTTTTCCCCGTGCGATGTATTTTCATGGCAGTGTGATGTGCACATTGGCCATAGGCATGCTGACGATCTGGGTGATCGAAGCTATGAGACATGCCTTTCTGACGAAAAATGCATTTGATACAGAAGGTGAGAAGAGCCAAAACGGTTTCGGGAATCTGCCGGGCAGCGCCGGGGAGGGAAATCCTTTAACAATGATCACAAAGGATGCCTCCGGCATCTTTTACGCGGGTCTTTTTCTTCTGGTATCCTGCAGCACCGTATATGGCTTTTGCAGACTTGCTGCTCTTCTCCGCACAGACTACTCCTACGGGGGTGTCATTACGATCGTCCTCCTGTATATCTTTCAAAAATACAGAATTCCGGGCTTGTTCATTTCTTGGGCATGGCTGTCGTGGTATAATAGGCTGGAGCTGTATTCCGCACCTGCATTTTTCATGCTGGCCTGTTACAACGGACAGCGCGGAAGACAGCACAAGTATTTCTTCTATATCTTTTATCCCGCACATCTGCTGGTCCTCTTTCTTCTGCGCAGACACTTTTTCGGCATATAGAGGGTATATAGGGGGAGTTAAGAGATGGGATGAAATCATGCGAAAGGAGGCAATGCATGGAACTGCAGTTTATCGGAGCGGCTCACGAAGTGACCGGGAGCTGTCATTACATACAGGTTGGAAGCAAAAATATTCTGGTTGACTGTGGTATGCGGCAGGGCGGAATGAAGTACGAGAATGTGCCTCTCCCTGTCTCTGCATCCAAAATTGATTTCGTGATCGTGACACATGCCCACATTGATCATACAGGTATGCTGCCCAAACTCTATAAGGACGGGTTCCGCGGGCAGGTCGTCGCGACAGAAGCTACTGCAAGTCTGTGCGATATCATGCTGCGAGACTCCGCCCATATCCAGACAATGGAGGCTGAGTGGAGGAACAAAAAGGAAAAACGCAGCGGCAGCGAGGAGCCATATGAAGCGATCTATACCATGGAGGACGCACTGAATCTGATCCGGCTGATCGCTCCCTATTCGTATGGAAATATCTATACACTCTGCGACGGTGTCCGCTTCCGCTTCACTGACATCGGACACCTGCTTGGTTCCGCCAGCGTGGAGATCTGGCTCACGGAGGGCCGTACGGAAAAAAAGATCGTGTTCTCCGGAGATATCGGAAATAAGGACCAGCCCCTGCTCAAGGATCCTGCCCTTACGGATTCGGCGGATTATGTCGTGATGGAATCCACCTACGGCGACCGCCTGCACGAGGGAGACTGGGCGCCCCCCGTCGAGGAACTTGCAGAGATCCTCAAGGACACTTTTACCAGAGGGGGAAATGTTGTCATCCCTTCTTTCGCGGTGGGCAGGACCCAGGTCATGCTCTATTATCTGCGCCAGATCAAGCAGAATAATATGCTGCCTGAGTTCAAAAATTTCCCGGTCTATGTGGACAGCCCCCTTTCGGTGGAGGCCACGGAAATATTCCTGGAAAATGAAGATAATGCTACGACGAAGAGGCCATGGCTCTGATTCGGCAGGGGATCAATCCGATCACATTCCCGGGCCTGAGACTCACCATCTCCACGGAGGAGTCAAAGCAGATCCTGGAGGACTATGATCCCAAAGTGATCATCAGCGCATCCGGTATGTGCGACGCCGGCCGTATCAAGCATCACTTAAAACACAATCTCTGGAGACCGGACAGCACAATTCTTTTCGTCGGTTACCAGTCTCCGGGTTCACCCGGCAGGAGGATCCTGGAGGGCGCCGAGGAGATCAAGATCTTCGGCGAGCCTGTAGCGGTGAAGGCAAAGATTGAAAGCCTCAGGAGTCTGTCCGGCCACGCGGACAAAAACGGTCTGCTCGAATGGATCGGGGGATTTAAGGAAAAGCCCCGTCAGGTCTTTGTTGTCCACGGCGACGACGAAGTGGCGACGGAATTTGCCATGACCCTCAGCGAAAAGGGATACTCCGCCATGGCTCCTTTCAGCGGGACCCGCTTTGATCTCGCGACCGGCAAATTTATCGAGATCACCAGGGGCGTCCTGCTCTCGAAGGCGGCCAAGGCACGCATGGTCTCCGATTCCTACACCAGGCTGAAACTCACTTCCAAGAAGCTTCAGGAGATGATCGAAGCCAGCACCGGCCTTCCCAACAAGGATCTGGAGAAGTTCACGAAGGATCTTGAGAAACTCATGGAAAAATATCAGAGATAAAAATAAGAGGTATGAAGGCATCGCATTTGCGGGCCTGCCGGCATGGATCATTGCGTCCCGACTGAATCCGCAACCGTTCAAAAACCTGAAATTTAAGGAGAAGGATAGTATATGAATCTGATCGCAGCAGTAGACCGGAACTGGGCCATTGGAAACAAGGGACAGCTCCTCGTCCGCATTCCCAACGATCACAAGATGTTCCGCCAGGAGACACTGGACAAGGTCGTTGTCTACGGAAGAAAAACGCTCGAGACATTTCCTCTCTCGCAGCCTCTGGACAGGCGGGTGAACATTATTCTGTCAACAAATAAAAGCCTCCAGGTGCGTAACGCCCTGGTCGTCCACAGTATCGAGGAGCTTCTGGAAGCATGCAGGGCATATGAGTCCGACGATATTTATGTCATCGGCGGCGCCAGCGTCTACAGGCAGCTGCTGCCCTATTGTGATACTGCCCACATCACCAAGATCGATTATGCCTATCAGGCGGATGCCTGGTTCCCGAATCTGGACGAAGATCCGGACTGGAAGATCACTGCCGACAGCGAAGAACAGACCTATTTTGATATTGAATATCAGTTCCTGAAATACGAGAGGATCAAATGAGACTCTGCAGGATGCCTGAAAATGCAAGGCGGTCTGTACACATTTCCCCCGCAGAATCCGGGGCAAAAAACGAATCCTGTTCACCCGCACTGATTGGCGTGAAGAGACAGGAAAAACGAATTCTGTCCACCTGCGCCGGTTGGCGTGAAGAGACAGGAAAAACAGGAAACTATAGCAGGAAGGAAACAGAAACAATTTGAAAAACAGAAAAATCATCACGGCAGCCTTATGCGCGATGCTTTGCCTGGCTGTTCTGACAGGCTGCGGGCGGTCCCTGATCATAACGACCGGTTTCGGCAGGGGGGATATTTTCAGGATCGGCTCACAGAGCTGCAAAATCTCCGAAGTGCGGGTCTATATGCTCAATCTGCAAAAGGAAAATGAAAGGCTGTTTGGCAATGCGATCTGGGAGAGCGAGAGCAGTGCGGACCTGCAGGAGGCTGTCAGGGAGCAGGCCCTGGCGCAGGTTACCCGTGTAAAGGCACTCAATCAACTGGCGGTGGAAAGAAATGTCATGCTGACGGACACTGAGACAGGTCTGGCGCAGCAGGCCGAGCACGATTATTATGCAGGCCTGTCCGAGGAAGAGATCAAGTACATTGATCTGGATGAGAGGAATCTTCAGCGCATGTTCTGTGAGTATGCACTGGCAGACAAGACCTGGACCAGCCTGGGCGAAATGGCTGAGAAGACCTATAAAGAGTTCTATGAAAAGACTCAGTGCGACCTCAACACAAGGTATTGGCAGACAGTCAAACTGGAAAAGATTAAAGGTGACCTTCAGGCCCCCGGCTTTGCCGCCTGTTATGAAGCAGCCTTCGGCACAGGTGAAGACAAGAGTGCACAGGACAGCACCGGGGAGGCAGCAGCTGTAGAGAAAGCAGCTGAAGGCGAATGATGCCCGGATCCGTAGACTATATATCAGTGTTAATGACAAGAATTCAGAAAGGACAGATGTGATCAGAATCATCACTGTGCTCACGGGCGCAGCAGGCGTCTTTGTATTCATCCTCCCGGTTTTCACCGGGAGGATACTTAATATAGGGAATGTGACGGGATTTGCTGTGAGCCTGTGTCTGCTGCTTTACGGTCTGAAGCAGAGCAGTATTCATGCATTGATCGGGCAGGGATGGAGAGCCGGCGGACTTCTGCGGGGCTTTCTCCTCGTTTGGGGAGCCGTTTTGACGGCCATTGCTCTCACAGCACTGATCCTTACCTGTATGATCGTGCAGGCAGCCCTGAAAAAGCCCGCCCCGGATGCAAATGTCATCCTTCTTGGCTGTGAGGTAAAGGGCGAGAAGCCCTCCCGGATGCTGAAGGGACGCATGGACGCCGCAGTTGATTATCTGCAGGAACATCCCGGCCTCTACTGTGTTCTCTCGGGCGGCAAAGGGGAAAATGAGAAGATCTCGGAGGCTGAGTGCATGTTCCGCTATATGACTGCCCGCGGTATTTCACCGGAGCGGCTCATTAAGGAAGACCAGTCTGTCTCCACACGGGAGAACCTGCTGTTTTCCCTGCAGAAACTAAGAGAAGCCGGTCTGATACAGGCAGATGGCGACAGTGAGAAGGAATCGGCAGCTGTCTTTGCAGAAAGCGCACGAAGCCCTGCGCAAATCGCGGTTGTGACCAATGAATTTCACGCCTGCCGTGCCCGCCTGATTGCAAAAGAGCTGGGATTTGATACCGGCACCGTGCCGGCTGCCTCACCCTGGTGGCTCCTGCCCACTTTTTATGTTCGCGAGCTTTACGGACTGCTCTATCAGATATTCCTTTGAAACGTCCGGTCTGACATATGTCCGTTTGAGAGCGGGCTCTCAACGTCCATATGTCGTCCCTGTACTTTCGAGCAGGATTACGACTGGTTTATCGCTTTGAGCCATGCCGACCGGCGAGCAATCTTACGATTGCTCGCGGTCGCGGCATTCGCCGTATACGTCCGGTCTGACATGTGTCCTTATGAGAGCGGGCTCTCAACGTCCACATGTCAGACCGGACGTGCATGGCTCAAAGCTACGCGCCTGTTAGCACTCGTTTGAAACGAGTGCTAATTTTTTATTGACATTTACGCCTTATGAGACTAAAATCTTCATTGTTTACAATAGTTTGATTTGTTTCGGAAGGGAAGGGGAGACATAGAACCGTCCCCTGTCTCCGAAAGTACAAATAGATGGAGGTTTATTATGGCAATGGAAAGAGGACCCTTATCAATCAACAGTGAAAATATGTTCCCGATCATCAAGAAGTGGCTGTATTCGGACCACGATATCTTTTACAGGGAACTGATCTCCAATGGCTGTGACGCCATCACAAAGCTGAAAAAGCTGGATATGATGGGTGATTATGAGCTTCCGGAAGGCTATAAGGCCAGGATCGACATTGAAGTCGACCCCCAGGAGAAGACCATCAAAGTCACTGACAACGGTCTTGGCATGACTGCTGACGAAGTCAAGGAATACATCAACAATATCGCATTTTCCGGCGCGGAAGCTTTCATGGAGAAGTACAAGGACAAGGCCAGCGATGATCAGATCATCGGTCATTTCGGTCTGGGCTTCTACAGCGCATTCATGGTTGCAGAGCTGGTAGAGATCGACACCCTGTCCTGGCAGGACGGCGCAGCGCCCGTGCACTGGGAGTGTGACGGCGGCAGCACCTTCGCTATGGACGACGGAGACAGAAAAGAGATCGGCACGACCGTCACTCTGCATCTGGCCGAGGACTGCCTGGAGTTCGCGAACTATTACCGCGCACAGGAAGTCATTGAGAAGTATTGCTCCTTCATGCCTGTCGAGATCTATCTGTCCGAGCATGACACCAAGATGACAGAGACCATCAACGAGTCTGAGCGCAGACCCGAGGATGTCGTCATCGAGGTCATCGAGCCCGCAAAGAAAGAGGACGAGGACAAGGATGCAGAGCCCGAAGAGAAGCGCCTGAAGATCCGCCGCCGTCCGGTTCTGTGCAACGACACAAATCCTCTCTGGTCCAAGACTCCCAAGGACTGCACGGATGAGGAGTACAAAGAGTTTTACCGCAAGGTCTTCCACGATTACAAGGAGCCCCTGTTCTGGATCCACCTGAACATGGACTATCCCTTCAACCTCAAGGGAATCCTCTACTTCCCCAGGATCAACCTGGAGTACGAGTCCGCTGAAGGCGTGATCAAGCTCTACAACAGCCAGGTATTCATCGCCGACAATATCAAGGAAGTCATCCCTGAGTTCCTGATGCTGCTCAAGGGCGTCATCGACTGCCCCGACCTGCCGCTGAACGTCTCCAGAAGCGCTCTGCAGAACGACGGCTTCGCCCAGAAGATCTCCGACTACATTTCCAAGAAGGTCGCCGAAAAGCTGGCCGGCATGTGCAAGACCGACAAGGAAAATTACGACAAGTACTGGGACGACATCAGCCCCTTCATCAAGTACGGCTGCCTGCGCGACGACAAGTTCTGTGAGAAGATGACCGACTACATCCTCTTCAAGGACCTGGACGGCAAGTACCACACACTTCCCGAGGCTCTGGAGATCAACGCAAAGGATACAGAGGAGTCCGCAGAGGACGAAAACGGCGAGAAGGTCGAAGCCGAAGTCGTTTCCGACGGTGATCTCGCGGAAAATGACGCCGCAAAGGAAGGCTCGGAGGAAGAGGAGAAGAAGGAACATACCATCTACTACGTGACCGATCCCGAGCAGCAGAGCCAGTATGTCCGCATGTTCCGCGAAAATAACATGCAGGCCTTCGTCCTGAGCCACAATATCGACCAGCCTTTCATTTCGCAGCTCGAGGCAAAGAACGAGGGAATTCACTTTGAGAGGATCGACGCCAACGTCCAGGATGCCCTCCGCGCAGACGATGAGAGCGCTGAGAGTGAAGAGCAGGCAAAGGAAAACGGCGAGAAGATCACAAAGATCGTCCAGAAGGCCCTGGATGACGATAAGCTGAAAGTCCAGCTCGAGACCCTCAAGGACGCCAACGTCTCCTCCATGCTGACCGTGAATGAGCAGACCCGTCGTATGAACGACATGATGAAGATGTACTCCATGAACGGCATGGACTTCGGTATGGACAAGATGACAAAAGAAGGCCAGACTCTGATCCTCAATGCGGCTCATCCCCTGGTCAAATATGTCCTGGATCACGAAGAGGGAGAGAACACCAAGCTCATCTGCGAGCAGCTCTATGATCTTGCCCTTCTCCAGAACGAACCTCTGACCGGCGACGCCATGGCAAAATTTGTCACCCGCACCAACCAGATCATGATGCTCCTGGCCGGTGAAAACGCGTAAATCTTATTTCCCTGCAAATGCATTATAGTGCAAATGAATTATAGGCGGCCTGCGGTCAATGGTCTGTGAATACGCAGTATTGACCGGACCCCATAAAGCAGCAGTACATTACAGGTAACTGTTCAGACCCTGGTGCTTTCGGACAGTGTCTGCTGAAAAAAGAAAGAAGAGACTCCCCTGCGGACGGATATAAGATCCTGTCTTCAGGGGAGTCTCTTCTGCTCAAAGAGCTTTGCACGCTCAGATAGTCGCTTATGAGTGTATTCAGGAATCATACATGTAAGAACTCTGCGTGTAAGAAAAAAGATGCGGTCTGTGCAGAGTCTGTACATTCATTACAAGCTTTACAGTCATTACAAGCTTTACAGGTCATTACAGCCAGGAAATGCAGGAGATGACTGCGGCCACGATGACCGTACTGATAGTCATTGCCAGGACATTGGGAACAGTGCCGTGGATGTATTCCGGCCTCCTGTCCTCGATCCAGTGCGCGATCGGCGCACCGATAATGCCGCCAAGGATACCGGAGACCAGGATGACGGGCATGGTCGCGCCGAAGAGCAGGACGCAGGCAGGAGAGGTGCACACGACGGGAACATAGGTGCCGTACCAGCCCCTCTCCTGGTATCTTCCGGTGTAGAGGAAGACGCCGAGTCCGCCGCTGATGAACTGGGAGAGAAGAATGGCGGGCAGCATATTCGCGCCGCCGCAGAGCAGGCTTGGGTGTATGAGCCAGTCGATGATGACACCGACGATCACGAAGAGACCTGCGATATCGTTGCCGTAAAACTGCGGTTCGGTGAAGTCTGCGACGGTCCTGCGCAGGATCCAGAAGGGACTCTTATAGTCGATCCCGGGATCATTGGTGTTGTTGGTCGCAGGGATTTCTCTTTTTTTCATCCAGGGGAGCACCCGGCAGACACAGCCGGCTATGCAGCCTGAGATGACCATGCAGAAGACGTTGTTGGTCGCCCCGGGGATATTCCAGGATGCGGTCACCGTGGAGATCCAGTATGCGGTGGGTGTACACAAAACGGCGCCCAGAATACTGGCCGTAAGAAGTGTCACAAGTCCGGGACCGTACATGAGTACCATGGACGGCGGGACACTCACGATCACGATGAAGGTGGGGATCCATGAGAGTCCCAGATCAAACAGATGAATGTACCCGAAGAGATACTGGGTGAGCAGGAGCGACAGGATCTGGGAGGCAAATACCCAGGGCCATATGCGGGCGCTGCCGTAGCAGATCTCGATTCCCGCGAACCGGGACTTGCTGATGCTGAGCAGCCATGCTGCTATGGCACCGACAAACAGAAAGATCGTCGATATGGGACCTGCAAAGAATTCGGGTTCTGTCCAGTTGATCAGAAACCAGAGAAACTGGTTCTTGGGTGTGTAGATGGACTCAGTGAGTTTTGCGTATGCTCCCGCGTCCAATTGTCCGTGGACGGCCTGCAGGAGAAAATACAATGCAAACCCTATCCCGATCGTGAGTACCAGGCCGGCGGGTGAACCGTATTTTTCATATTTCTTTTCTTTCATGATTTTCACCACTCCTTATATAGGCAGGGCATATGGACAGAGAAGGAGACTCCCGTCCCCGCAGGTCTTTGTGTGACCTGCGGAGACAGGGAGGGTTTCCGCTGTCCCGGGACGGTTCACTCCGGGGGAGGATCCGCGCCGGCCCTGTTCATACACCGTGTTACTGTGGCGGGGAGTCTGGTATGATCAATCACTTAAAGAAATCGTAAACAGGTGCCTTGGGATCGACGATCACATCATACATGATCGGATGGCGCATGCAGACAAGGTCTTTTCTGCGGACCACGTTGGTCGGATAGACGGAATCAGGCGCATTGGAGGTGTCCATGGTGATGCTGATGATGCCTTCGTCCTCTGCTCCCATGATCTTTTCGTTTCTGGGGAAGAGGAAGGTGTCGGGATGGAAGATACCGCTGCGGCCGAAGCATCCGTTCTGTGTCGGATTTGCGAAGAGCGAATAGACATTGTTCTCGCCGCCGCGGACTCTCCACAGATGCCAGTGGATGGTGCTGTAGCCCATGGGGATCGGATAGTTGTGCCAGTTCTTTGTTCCGTTCAGTCCGTAAGGCTTGGGCGTGCGCATAGCGGAAGGGAAGCAGATCAGGTCGCAGCCGTTGAGGG